>OBMK010001659.1_pt1 | contig 18312 bp, 9 predicted proteins | sample 1539081 | NCBI WGS metagenome assembly OBMK01 (sample SAMEA3355528, study PRJEB22509) | marine metagenome | biome: marine; feature: river plume; material: water | place: USA | collected 2010-08-07 | depth 0.5 m | reverse complement strand
ATAAGGCGGGGCTTTACCGTCTAGAACAATCGCGGTCAGCTGTAAGCCCTCGACGCCGTCGACTGAAAAGGACGAGCCGTCAGTGGGTACCTCGTGGTGCTCTACACCTCCATCCCAGCTCTCCAGCATGCGAAAAATAGGAAAGCCGGTCGACAAATCTTCAGCGACCATGTCTGTACAGTAGATTTGTAGGGGGCACCCCTCTCGAAGCATCAATATGCCCGTCGTGTGATCTATTTGACTGTCCGCCAATACAATCCCGCGAATACCCGTATCCCGAAGGCCAGTACGGGGTTGCAAGGGTGGAGCTGCTTCAAGCTGACTTCGCAAGTCGGGCGAGGCGTTAAACAATATCCAGCCGATCCCGTCCATAGATATTGCTATGGAAGATTGTGTTCTCGGGGTTGCTAAAATGCTGCCTGAACGAACGCCAGAGCAGTTGCGGCAATTGCAATTCCATTGGGGAAATCCGCCCCCAGCGGCTGATCCCAGTATTCTGACTATCAACGTGCTACACCTCGGAATACGGGTTCGAAAAGATGAGGCCGCCAAGTATCAGCGGCCCAGCATGTATCAGCGAACGCTGAAATACATGGTTACTTCAAAGCCAACACGCAGATCTACAAACTCAGGCTTAGTCCACATCGTTCTTCTCCTCTTATTACACAGCAACTTTCTCGTCGGCGCTGACTATAGCGCCGTTTCACCCTAGCTGCCAACAGGGATCATCTCAACAGTACCGGGAGTGAAAACCCATGGGCACAACACAGCGCCCTTTAATAGCGCGACAAGTGGCGCAAGATATGCCTCCCGGACTTATCGCTAGACCTTACGGCGAAGGGCCTGATCTGCTGGTCGCATTCCACGACAAGGCAGAAAAACTCACGCCCAACATGAAACCTTGCTACCTAACATTGACGCCGTGAACCGCATTGGCCCAATAACCAAAACCTTTAAAAAATGTCATGCCAATGCATTGGCCATTACAACGTGCACCACAGGGGGCTCTTGCGCTACCCGGGGAGTCACTTGATAAGTCATAGTCACTCCTGAGAAATCGGTCAATTTGCGCCCACAAGGAGCCGATATAAGCGTTGATACAATCGTTAGTGATCAATTTTTCCGATCGAACAACTTAAAACAATCTATTTGCCGATCCTACGATGAGCGCCTAGATTAGAGATCTGCCGCGTCGACTGGTCAGCCCCATCGTCACGGATGTGCGCCGCGAAACAATCTTGCAACCGAAGAAGAGGAAACGTCCGATGTTCAATAGTAAAACACTGGCAGCAGCCATAGCGGTATCTTTGTCCCTAGTCGGTTCAGCTCACGCCGAGAATACCTTTGCCAAACCCCCCACATTTTGGTGGCCCGATAGAATCGATTTAGCGCCGCTACGACAGCACAACCCCGACTCAAACCCCTACGGAGCAGACTTTAATTACGCTGCGGAGTTTGCCGAGGTCGACATGGAAGCCTTGAAGGCCGATGTTCGGGCCACATTGACAGATTCCCAAGACTGGTGGCCTGCAGATTATGGTCACTATGGCCCCTTCTTCGTTCGCATGGCATGGCACAGCGCGGGCACGTACCGAGTTGCTGATGGTCGAGGAGGTGCAGGCGGCGGTCAGCAGCGCTTTGAGCCACTTAACAGCTGGCCCGACAACGGTAATTTGGACAAGGCCCGGCGACTGATGTGGCCCGTGAAGCAAAAGTACGGCCGGCAAGTGTCATGGGCTGATTTAATGATCCTAGCGGGCACTGTAGCAATGGAAGATATGGGCTTTAAATCATTTGGCTTCGCTGGCGGGCGTGCTGATGATTGGGAGCCCGATCTGGTTTATTGGGGTCCCGAGACGGTGATGTTGGCTGACGAACGTTATTCTGGAAAACGCGACCTAAAAAACCCACTCGCAGCCGTACAAATGGGCTTGATCTATGTAAATCCCGAGGGCCCCAATGGCAATCCCGACCCCGCACTAGCAGCTCATGATATTCGCGAGACCTTTGGCCGTATGGCCATGAATGATGCGGAAACTGTGGCATTAATTGCTGGAGGTCACAGTTTTGGTAAGGCTCATGGTGCTCATAAGCCGGCTGGTTGCCTCAGTGTTGAGCCCGGCGGTGCAGGCCTTGAAGAACAGAGCTTTGGCTGGAAGAACAGTTGCGGCAAAGGACATTCCGAAGACACCATAACCTCTGGATTTGAAGGCGCCTGGACCGCCACTCCGACTCAGTGGAGCATGATGTATTTAGCCAACCTGTTCGCCTACGATTGGGAAGTAACCAAGAGCCCCGCGGGGGCCACTCAGTGGATTCCAACTGATGGCAACGGTGCAGAAACCGTACCCGATGCTCACATTGCAGGCAAAAGTCATGCGCCCATTATGTTCACGACTGACTTGTCTCTCAAAGTAGATCCAGCCTACCGTGAGATTTCACAGCGATTTTTAGCGAATCCCGCAGAGTTTGAAGATGCCTTTGCCCGCGCTTGGTTTAAACTAACTCACAGAGATATGGGCCCCAGAGCACGCTATGTAGGCGCCGACGTACCCAGTGAGGTTCTCCTTTGGCAGGATCCAATACCAGAAGTAAATCACCCACTCATTTCAACCGCTGATGCGGCTGCGTTGAAAGGGGCCATCTTAGCGGCTGATGCCACAGTACCCCAGCTCGTGAGAACGGCCTGGGCTTCAGCCTCCAGCTATCGTGATAGTGATATGCGCGGGGGTGCAAACGGTGCGCGTATTCGATTGGCCCCCATGAAAGATTGGCCAATCAACAACCCAAAGGAACTGAGCACTGTTTTGGCTGAGCTTTCAGAAGTCCGTGAGGCATTTAACAGCCGCCAAACCGACGGAAAGCAGGTATCGATGGCCGATATGATCGTGCTTGGTGGATATGCCGCTATTGAAAAAGCGGCTGCAGACGCTGGACACGCTGTGACAGTGCCATTCAAACCCGGCCGTATGGATGCGAGTCAAGAATTCACCGATGTCGCCTCCTTCTCTCACTTGGAATCGACTGCTGACGGCTTCCGAAATTACTACGATCAAGGCTCGAACTATCTATCGCCTATTAGTGCCATGATCGACAAGTCAAACCAGCTAGATTTAACCCCAGCACAAATGACAGTACTTGTTGGGGGTCTGCGCGTGCTCAGTGGCAGCAGTAATAACAGCGACAGCGGCGTGTTTACCGATCGTGAGGGTCTGTTGACGCCAGACTTTTTCGTCAACCTTTTGGATATGGGCACCGTCTGGCAACCCTCGGCTGATTTTGAAGGGCAGTATGTCGGTACTGATAGAAACACCAAGGCACGCAAATGGACTGCAACGCCAGTTGATCTGATGTTTGGATCGAGTGCGGAGCTTCGGGCAATCGCCGAGGTTTATGCGGCTAACGATGGCAGCGAAAAATTTGTCGATGACTTCGTAGCTGCCTGGGTTGAAGTTATGAATAACGATCGCTTTGATCTTGGGGGCATCACCGCTAGTGCCGGTCAATCTGTGGTGGCACGATAAGCGCTCAACCTCCCTAAAAGGAAACCGGCAGTAACACTGCCGGTTTTTTTTGCGCCACGTTTCGTTCAAACATGAATTTATTTCTGTACCAACAGAACGGGCCCTGCGCTCTTGTACGCCCTAATACTACCGCTAGACTCACACAGCTAACGCCCGACCAATGAACGGTCTGCGGTGGATAAACGCCACGTACGTGGTATCGCAAGAGCCGACCAGAAGTTGGGTTATTTGGCCATTGGTCGCTTAGTTATCGACTGATCTCGCACGCTCATAAGGCTTTTGGGTCGGCGAACCTGTCATCGGCTTGAACTTCAATCCACCTGTCTCTTCACCTTCTGGCTCGCCCTGACTATCTTCTGCCTTGCCACTGGAGCTTGCGGTTCGCTGGCTTTCAGATGACACGCCAACAGATTCCAGCGTAAGGTCATCACCGTAGCGTCCCGACGCGGCTTTCAAGCAGGCCGATCCCGCCGCAGACCTTGCCAAGTCAGCACTGGACTGTGTCCACTCAGCGGTAGCGCCCAGAGCGAGCTCATCCAGGGTTGCTGCCACAACGGCTTGGCAATCTATCTCAGCGGTCGCCGCATTAGCTGAACAAATAAACGTTAAACCCAAAACAACGCGTTTCAATTGACTTCTCCCTAATGAGAACGATGTATATTTTTGGCTGTTACGCACAGACTCGCAGTTTAGTCTTCTCTTTTGTCGCAATTGCCACCCGCTTATCCCTTACCTCTACAACAGCTACGAGCCCACTCCTCAAAACGACAGAGCGAGACCTACCCTCGGGGTGGTATTGATGCTCAATTTTGGTGCAGCCTCGCCCTAAAAGGGCGCCATAAGGCACCATTTGTTCTGGGCCAAATAACCCAAAAAATCTATATTTATTTATATTTATCAACGATTTGAAAAAGTTGGCAAGGTCCATGCTAAACCCTAAGCGTGCCGCAACGGGAGGTAGGTAGCCTTCCACGAACACAGAGTTTCACTCTTTCATGCTGTTTACGAGGACCCACTATGAAATTCAAGTTTTCCCCAAGCTCATCCCTAAAAACCCTGACCGCGATTTCCGCTCTGTCACTAGGTGTACTCGCGCTACCCACCCAGGCTGGTGAGTGGAGTGCAAACGCTGCCGTGACCAACAACTACATTTGGCGAGGCCTGACTCAAACAGAAAACAATTCGGCGGTACAAGGCGGCATCGACTACGCGTCCGACGGTGGGTTCTACGCCGGAACCTGGGTTTCCAACGTCAATTATGGCCCGTCAGATGTTTACTCCTACGAACACGACCTCTATGCAGGTTTCGCGTTTGAGACAGGGGGGGTCAGCTGGGATGTCGGTTACCTGTACTACAACTACGACAAAGAAGCAGAATTTGACTTCGGCGAGGTCTACGCCAAAGTTGGATTCGGTGGGTTTAGTGGGGGCGTCTGGGTGCTCACCAACACAGAGGCTGATGAAGGCCCAGGGCAGGACTTTGACGCGGGGAGCACTTACTACGTCTCTGCAGATTACGGCTTTGAAATCAGCAATGGCGTAGGCATTGGCCTTCACGTGGGATATCACGATGGTGACTTTGCGGAAGCTTTCAATGGCACCACAGGAGGCTACTATGACTACAATATCAGCGTGGCTAAGGATGGTTTCGCCTTTATGATGAGCTCGACCGATGTCGAGGGGCCGGCAGCTGACGGGGGCTACGACAACGATCAGATTAAGTTTGTCATTAGCTACGCCGTCGACATTTCTATGTAACACTCGCAGCAACAGTGCCCGCTTTTGAGCGGGCTTTTTTTTGCCCTAAATTTGGCCTTGCACTTTTTCAGCCTTAGCTAGTGGGAGCTTTGGCCTGAATTTTCTGGGTAGTTTGAGTTTTTCCATAACCCCATAACGCTTATTCCCCGGCGACTTCGTCGTCTCGCTATCCCAACGTTAATCCGTTTGCAGTTGTTAACGCGACACTCTCGTTTATACCCTTGCAAAATCCTACGGTAAGGGCGACCCTCGACCCCACAGATTAGGGGGATTTCAATGGCTGATGTAGGAATTGACGCAACGGTAGAAGCACTTCTTGCTCCCATTGCTTCGGCAGTATCCGGCTTTGTTTTTTATGCCGTCCCACTGGGCGACGGCGAATTGCCTCTCATTGTCTTATGGCTTGCAGCCGCCGCCTTGTATTTCACCGTGTACTTGCGCTTTATCAACTTTAGAGCACTTTGGCTCGCACTCCGTCACGTGCGCGGCGACTTCAGTGACCCAAAAGCAAAGGGAGAGATCAGCCACTTCAAAGCTGTTGCCACAGCGGTATCAGGCACGGTGGGAGTAGGTAACATTGGTGGGGTGGCCGTTGCGATCAGCTTAGGCGGCCCCGGTGCCGCCTTTTGGCTGCTAATTGCGGGCGTTTTATCGATGTCGACCAAACTCGTGGAATGCACATTAGGCGTCAAATACCGACGACACAATCCAGATGGCAGCGTCTCAGGCGGCCCTATGTACTATCTTGAGCACTGGTTTAAGCACCGACAGTGGCCAGGGCTCGGTCGTTTTATGGGCTGTTTTTATGCCCTTGCTCTGGTTATCGCGGGCTTTGGTATTGGCAATATGTTCCAAGCCAATCAAGCCTATACACAATTTTTGGTGATCACCGGAGGAGACGCTAGCTGGCTTAATGATCGCGGTTGGTTTTTCGGTATGGCACTCGCCATTGTTGTTGCACTGGTGGTCATTGGCGGCATTCGCTCCATCGCCAAAGTCACCGTAGTTCTCGTGCCATTTATGGCCAGCATTTATATTGTTAGTGCTCTGATCGTCATTGGATTAAGTGCTGAACATATCCCGGGCGCCCTGCAAGCGGTTATGCAAGGTGCATTTACGCGCGAGGGAGCAACCGGCGGTGCGCTCGGTGCCATGGTGATCGGGTTTCAGCGGGCTTTATTTTCTAATGAGGCGGGCTTAGGGTCGGCGTCAATTGCCCACTCAGCCGTGCAAACCGATGAACCCGCATCTGAGGGTATTACCGCATTGTTAGAACCCTTCATCGATACGGTGATAATTCTTAGCTTAAGTTCGCTGGTCATTCTCACCAGTGCGATTCCAAACGGCCTTATGGGCACCGAGGTCGCTGGCATAGAACTCACATCCGCAGCTTTTGCGGTCCATTTCGATTTCGCACCCTATGTTATCGCCGTCGCAGCCTTGTTATTTGCTTTCTCTAGCCTGTTGGCTTGGTCTTACTACGGATTAAAAGGTTGGACCTATTTATTTGGCGAAAGTCGCGCGGGCCAACTGTGCTTTCAACTCTTATTCTGCAGCTTCATTGTTATTGGCTGTATGTTACAGCTAAAAGCCGTGCTCGATTTCTCGGATGCCATGATTTTCGTGATTGCTATACCTAACCTGATCGCCCTGTACCTTTTTGCCCCAGAGGTGAAAGCCGACGTCACCCAGTACATTCAAAAACTCAGATCCGACGCTCGGTACTAGAATATCAGTAGGGCTGGTCGCCTTCGCTGACCACACGATGCAAGCAACGGGGAGCGGGCAAAAAGTCATTAACAGGCTTGTGCTGCGTGCTACGGTTATCCCAGAGCACCACACTGTCAGGGGTCCATTGAAAGCGGCAGGTGTGTTCAGGCAGCGCCGCGTGCTGACAAAGAAAATCTAACAAAGCCGAAGACTCCAATGGGGGTAATCCCTCTATATGCGTCGTGAATAACGCATTAACAAAGAGCACTTTTTTCCCGGTCTCAGGATGCACCTGAACCACCGGATGACGTACCGGCGGATTTTCTTCAAGGGCCGCACCCAAGCGCTCACGCCCCCCAGGCTCAGCCAGACTTTCTCGAAATCCCTGAGCGAAGTCGTGAACTGCCACTAAACCTTCGAGATAGACTTTCATACCTTCAGATAGCGCGTCATAAGCGCTGGTCATACTCGCAAACAGCGTATCACCGCCAACATTCGGAATGACCATACCCCGCAGTACAGTGACCGAAGGGGGGTGCTGGCGGAAGGTCATATCAGAGTGCCAGACTTCGATTTTAGAAGGCTTATCGACAGTACTCTCTAAAATCATGACCTCGGGTATACCCGCAACCGTTCCGTATGCTGGGTGCGTTTGCAAAGGCCCAAAAATGGCTGCTAAGTCGCGTTGCTGAGCTGGCTCGATGGCCTGCTGGCGAAAAAAAAGCACCTCATGCTCATTGAGTAAATCACGAATAACTATCGAGATTTCTGGCGTCAATATTTGTCCTAGATCAACGCCCTTAATCTCTGCTCCCAATGCACCAGCGATACGTTTAACTTGCATGCCCTCGCCCTCTTCGCCTCTTTTCTATATTCGGCAGTCCTATGTCATATGGCCCGGCTGCTTAAAATAGCAAGGTAAAGGCAAACTCAAGTGCCGCGCGTGACGGTGATATTAACACCGAACGTTTTGACTCTGCGTACTCAAACGCGACTATGGGAATTTCAGACAAAGAGCAGCCAATGCGCTATCCATGTCGTGCCACTAGGGGGTCACCGGGCTGGCGTTACCACATTGCCACTGGATTAATAATCATTTGTACGGCCCCTTTTAATCGAGCCTGCCCTAAAACAAACATGAATTCGCTGACAGACTCCTGGGCAAGGCGACCAGTGTTCATTGTTTCAAGGATATAAACACCATTGTGTTTGAGCAGCACGATGTGATCATAAAAAACACGATCACCCTCGATGGGCGGCACAGCTCCCAAGCCCCAGGTGTCAGCACCCACAGCGACCGGCTCAAAAGCTGCCAAGAAAACCGCAGCCTCGTTGGTAATACCAGGGATAGTGCTACCCCAAAGCTCTGGATTGGACTTTAACGTTGCATCGGTATAGCCAGTATGGATCAAAATCACGTCGCCACTGCCCACCGTAATGTTTTGGTCTGCCATCGCAGCTTTCAACTGTTCACTGGTGATCGGTTGACCCGCCTCTAGGGAAGCGACTTTTAAATGCTTCGCCATATCGATAAGCACACCTCGAGCTACAATAGGCGGCACCTGACTGGTATCGAGGCGCGTTAGTCCAGTGATCTCGGCAAAATCCTCGCCTCGATTACAGTTATAAAACATGCCTGCCTCGCCCATGTGACCGAGCCCATCAAGCTGCGGACCCGTACCCAACCACATTTGCACAATATCGTCGTTCCAACTGGCATCCCAGCCGACAACTGAAGCACCGTTCTTACCAAATTGCTGGCTGGGCTGGACAACTTGTAACTGGGTGTATCGGGGCGGAAACGCGGGCATCCCTGGCTCGATCACTATACCAAGCGGGTGGGTTTCGCCCTTTTTGATTAAGTTCGCTGCCGCCAAAACATTAGCTGACGACAAGCGATTAGCCGCCCCAACCTGATCATCAGCGCCCCAGGGCGAAGTCTCGCACTCCTCGGCCCAGGTTCCGGTTGCAACGACAGCAAAAACTACAGCTAACAAACTTTTAATGAGCATCATGTGCTATCTCCTGAAAAAAACTCCAGCAATCTCTAAGTGAATCATAAGAAGGCATAACGTAGGCAAAAATTTAAGGGCCTGTAATTTAGCCTCAAATTATGAGAACGGATGACCGCTGAAAAAATAATGGCGGCTTACACTAGCAGCAACGATTTTTTTGATTCCGACATAAAATATGAGCCGCCGCTGATATTCCAAAAGCACAACAAACACCCAAGTCTTACTACTGCTCATTGTTTCTACTACGACTTGTCTACTACAAACCACTTTAGGCACAGAAAACAAGCCAGACCCCTAAATTGGCCCCAAGCCTACAAATTTTGCTGAGATGACCGAAATCCTCGGGTTTTTCAGGAATTGTCTAAATTCCAAGTGTAAAAATGCCATTATTTCTAATCCGCCGACATTCTGATGGCGTAACTGTCCACATGTTCGGGTCAATTGAAGAGAGACGAAGCTCTCTTACCCATAAAAATTAGAAACGTTGGCTGTAGCACTACTCTGAAATCGGTACCGCTGAATCACGGTGGCACCCTCTTTTGAACGGAGCCTAAAGCGCTCACAGGGAGAACTTCATATGACTGTAGGGGTCGCTTGGGAGCAAATAGGCTCACAGGCGGGGGAGGATGCCCTCCGCCGTTTGATCAATGAATCACCACAAGATTTCTTTGGAGATGTTGCTCGGCGTAACATTCATTGGTTCGATGCTCAGGCCAAACAGTGGGTAAACTTTGACCTTGCCGCTCAGTGCTGGGCGGGGTTTGCTGCAAATACAGGAGAGTTCGTCACTTCCGGCGCGCTCGCGCAGGACGAAAGCCCTTGGAGTTCTGTACTTGACGAAAGCCAGGCGCCCTATCTCCGCTGGTTTGTTGGGGCGCAGACTAACGCTTCCTTCAATGAAATCGACCGTCATGTGTTGCAAGGTCGCGGTGCCAATAAAGCCCTAATTTTTGAGGGTGATCGCTGGGACCCTTCAAAGAATGGCGGCCGAGGTGGCCCCGTAACCGAACAGCAGTTTAGCTACCGCGGGTTGCTGCTCGAGGTAGTCGTTCGCGCTCGCGTGCTCACCAACTTAGGGTTGAAGACGGGTGATCGCATCGCGCTGAACATGCCGAACATCCCCGAGCAGATTTTTTATATTCTCGCGGCGCAGCGGTTGGGCATTATCTACACGCCGGTGTTTGGCGGGTTTTCAGCCAAGACCCTGTCTGATCGTCTGCATGACGCCGGAGCTAAGGTCGTTATCACCGCTGATGGCGGCTACCGCAACGCTGAAGCCGTTCCTTTTAAGAGCCAGTACACCGACCCAGCACTCGATAATTATGTTCCTAGAGAAGCCGCACTTAAGGCGCTATCGGACACCCTCAACGACTATCCCGATATGGCAGATAGCCAAGGGCTTTTAGACGCCGTTACCCATGCGTTAGCCGGAGAGATCACCCTCGAACGTGCCGATATAATGCGAGAACTTGGCGGTATTTTGGCCGAAATGCCCAATATAACTCCAGAAGTCAGCGCCAAACTGCGTACCGAGGTTGCGATAGCTTTATCACAAGTTGGTCACGATATTAGCAAAGTTGTGGTGGCTCGATACACAGGCCAGGAGGTCATTGAATATGATCGAGATGCCTATTCAGACGATTTAGTAGCAACCGCCAAGCAGGAATTTTTGGCTGAGCTCAAAGCAAAGGATATGGCTTATTTTGACACCCTGAGCGACACCGATTTCCAAGCAACTCTGTATCGATTGGAAGCTGTGGTTCCCGTGGAAGCCAACTGGCCACTGTTCATAATCTACACCTCTGGCTCTACCGGAAAGCCCAAAGGCGTGGTTCACACCCACGGAGCCTGGTTAGCCGGAGTTACGCATTCAATGCATGCAGTATTTGAAGGCACACCTGACGATGTCATGTATGTCGTTGGCGATCCTGGCTGGATTACGGGCCAGTCATACCTCATTGCAGCACCACTCTCGATGGGTATGACCACGGTAGTTTGCGAGGGCTCACCACTGTTCCCTCATGCAGGACGTTTCGCGGCAACCATTGAGAGATATGGCATTACTTTGTTTAAAGCGGGCTCTACTTTCTTAAAGGCGGTGATGACTGACCCCGCAAGCACTCGAGACATGGCTGCCTTTGACATGAGCTCACTGCGTGCCGGCACCTTTTGCGCGGAGCCGGTGTCGCCGGCGGTGCAGCAATTTGCCATGGAAAACATTTGCTCCCATTACATCAACTCTTACTGGGCAACCGAGCACGGCGGCATTGTGTTTTCGTGTCACTCCGGGGGTTATAAAGATCTTCAGCCTGATGCCAAGACTTGGGCCCTTCCCTGGATACAAGCTCAAGTTAGAGTTGCAGAATCAACCGGGGCCGATGGCGTATCCCAGTGGCGCGAGGCGGAGGTGGGCGAGAAAGGTGAGTTAGTAATCACTAGCCCCTATCCATATTTAGCGCATACGTTGTGGGGTGATAAAGAGCACTTTGGGAGCGAAAACTGGTGCGGTGACGTCGAGCGCTTCAAGGCGGTTTATTTCGATCGCTGGAGCGAGGGCTACAGCTACACTCAGGGTGATTACGCACGGCGTCATGAAGACGGCGGATTCACACTTCACGGCCGCTCGGATGACGTTATCAATGTCTCAGGTCATCGTATTGGCACTGAGGAGATTGAAGGCGCCATTCTGCGGGACAAAACACTGCGGGAAGACTCACCATTGGGCAACGTCGTAGTTGTGGGCGCACCTCACGATGAAAAAGGCGAAACCCCAGTCGCTTTCTTAGTCGCCGCTCCTGGCCGTAAATTAAATGATGATGATTTCAGCCGCTTGCAAGGACTTGTGCGCAGTGAAAAAGGCGCCACCGCAGTTCCATCAGACTTTCTCGTGGTGCCCGCATTTCCCGAAACCCGTTCGGGTAAGTATATGCGTCGCACCCTACGAGGACTGCTTCTTGATGCCCCCTTGGGCGACATCTCAACTTTAAAGAATCCCGAGGTTGTCGACGTTATTCGGGACGCCATCAGCCAGTGGCGCGATCACGGCGCGCTCGCGCAAGCCCGACAGATTGTGCAAACCTGGCGCTATATCAGACTTGAAATACACCGCCTGACGGACAGCCATACTGTCGCCCTGCTGGCTATCACCAATCCGCCAGTTAATGCCTTAAATGAGCGGGCGCTGGACGAGCTGCACACGGTTATTCACCAAATCAAACATCAAAGCGATATCGACGCCTTAGTTGTGACTGGGGCACGGGGCACTTTTGTTGCAGGTGCAGACGTTAAAGAGTTATTAAAAATTGGGGAAGTTGGCGATACCGCTTCAGCATTAACGCCCCCCCACGCAGCGCAGGCCGCCTTCGCCGCGATAGAAAGTCTCGATATGCCCGTTATCGCCGCCATAAACGGTCCGGCATTGGGTGGGGGTAACGAGCTACTGCTGTCCTGCGCCTATGTGATTGCCGCGGACCAAGCCACCTTCGGCCAGCCCGAGGTCAACCTCAACTTACTCCCGGGTTATGGCGGCACTCAACGCTTAACGCGTAAATTGCAGGACCGCCAAGGTGATGAGGGCGTCGCTAACGCACTGGGCATTATGCTCAGGGGCCGCCCCATCGACTCTGAATGGGCGCAACGCATAGGGTTAGTGGATGAGGTCGTACCGGTTGGCAGTGAATCTGCCCTCAATCGTGCGATGTCCCGTTTACGCGAGCATTTTGCCGGTAACAGCCAGATTTCTGGCGTTTTGGACCGCCACAAGGCACTGCTCGCTCAACGCGAGGACGCATTGTTACCCAGTAACAACATCAAGGAACACCCAGAGGTAACAGCCGCCCTTGAGCAGCTTGCAGCTGGCGGGCGTGAACATGTTGCCCAACGTATCCTTGAGGCCACCTTCACCGGTTTAGAGCAAGGCGTCACCGCAGGCCTCGACGCCGAAGCACGTTTATTCGCTGAGTCAGTGTGTGACCCCGCTTCGGGACCCACAGGAATCACTGCGTTCCTTGAAAAGCGCAGTTCGCCATTACCCTGCCAACCAAAGACGGTGCCACCCTACCCCGGCGAGGAGCAACTCGACGAGCTCGAATCGTCGGGCAATCTCCTGCCCGTGGGCGCGAGTTTTTTCCCGGGTGTAACGCCCATACCCAGTCATCAGTATGGCTGGGGAGTCGCCAGGTCTAGCCTCGATGGTGCACCGGAGCATGGCGACCCCAAAGTAGCTGAGCGCAAACTGGTATTCCCAACCCCCGAACCGAAAGCCGCCGAAGCGCTGATATACATTCTCGCATCGGAAGTTAACTTCAACGATATCTGGGCTATCACAGGCATACCGGTTTCGCCTTTTGATGCCCGAGAATCTGATGTTCAGGTAACCGGCTCAGGAGGCGTTGGTATAGTGGTATCACTCGGTGCCGAGCTGGTTTCGGAAGGACGACTGTCGGTAGGGGACTTAGTAACCGTTTATTCGGGACAAAGCGAGTTGATGTCGCCTGACCAGGGATTAGACCCCATGGCGGCAGATTTCCGCATTCAGGGATACGAGCGTAACGACGGCTGTCACGGTCAGTTCCTAGCCGTTCAAGGACCACAGCTACACCCTAAACTGAGCTCACTAACCTTTGAAGAAGCAGGTTCTTATGGCCTAACCATGGGCACCATTCAAAGAGCCCTATTTACCACGTTGAATATTGAAACGGGGCGACGCCTTTTCGTTGAAGGTGCCTCCACAGGTACGGGCTACGACTGTCTTAGAAGCGCAACAGCTAGCGGTCTTTCTTGCTTAGGCATGGTATCCAGTGACCAGCGGGCAACCCGGGTCACGGCGGCTGGCGGCTCACCCATCAACCGTAAAGACAGCCGCTGGCAGGATATTTTCACTGCCGTACCAGACGATCCAAAAGAATGGCAAGCTTGGCATGAAGCGGGCTTACCTTTCGTCGCCGCTGCAGAGGACGCTGTCGGCGGTAATATCGACTATGCGGTATCACATGCAGGCGAAAATGCGTTTCCTAGAACGTTCCAGCTGCTGGGTAATAACGGCGTGCTGGCATTTTACGGCGCATCTTCGGGTTATCGCTTTACCTTTTTAGGCAAACCCGGCGCCTCTTCCCCTGCCACCATGTTTCGTAGGGCTGGTTTAAGACCAGGGCAAACCATCTTGATTGTATATGGACCCGGAGCGGATGATGGCATCGTTGATAATGTTGCGATTGAAGCCATAGAAGTCGCTTGCCAAAACGGCGGCCAAGTTGCCGTTTTGGTCGACACTATCGCCCAGCGGGAGTTCGTCAGTTCTCTGGGGTTTGGCCCAAGGGTTCGGGGCGTCGTTAGCATCGAAGAAATTGCGAAACGCTTGGGTAACGACTTTATGCCTCCGGGACCTTTTCCAGGCATGCCAGATCCGTTTACCGAGTCACTGGCTTTTCGCGAGGCCGTGAGAGAGTTCTCCGACAAAACACTCAAGCCTATCGGCTCCGCTATTGCCCCAGCGCTTAGAAACACATTAGACAAACGTGGACTACCTGACATTGTCTTTGAACGGCGCGGACGGGACGGCCTTGCCCTTGCTTCCGCACTGGTAAAACCCAACACCGGTCGGGTGGTCTATGCCGAAGACCTTGAGGGACAGTGCTTTAGCTTTTATGCACCTCAGGTCTGGACGCGTCAGCGACGCATACTCATGCCTACAGCGGAGATTCGAGGCACACACCTCAACACCTCAAGAGAGTTCGCCGAAATGCAGGAGCAGATCGCCTCAGGTCTGCTCGCTGTACTTCCGCCTACACCCGTCACCATGGATGAGCTTCCCGAAGCTCACCAAGCCATGTGGGAGAACCGCCATCAGGGCGCTAATTACGTTGCAGTGCACGCCTTGCCGCGGGAAGGCCTGAAAACCAAAGACGAGCTTTATCGAGCCTGGGCATTGCGAGATGCGGCAGAGCGCGGTGAGCAAATAACTCAAGTAGAAACCGGCTCAGCAGGAGCGCTCCGATGAATGATTTCGTGCAATTCACCGATGACATGACCAGTCAGTCCAAGTCAGGAAAAAGACTGGACAATAAATCGATTATCTTAACGGGCGCTGCCGGATCGATTGGCCGGTTTATTACCCGACAATTGCTCTGCGAGGGTGCCAGAGTGATGATGACAGGGCGTGATATCAGCAAGCTTGAGGAGTTTGTAGATTCACTCTGCGATGACGGTTTTGACAGGGAAAACATGGTGGTTACTGTGGGCGATTGCGCCGACCCTGAAGTTTGTCGACGAATCGTTGCGGACACCGTGGAGGCCTTCGGCACCATTGACGTGCTGGTCAATAATGCCGGTGCAGCAGGCCCCAAATACACGCTAAGAGATATTCCCTTTTCAGATGTAGAAATGAAGACCGCCGGATCCGATCAAACGATGTTCGATTCCGCCATGAACCTATTGGGCGCACCGTGGAACATGGCGCGTGCGGCCGCTCCACATATGTCAGTGGGTGCATCCATCATCAACGTATCGACAATCTTTTCGCGAACGCACTATTTTGGTCGCATACCCTACGTGGTCCCCAAGTCTGGCCTAAACGCCCTGTCCAAGGGACTCGCGCTTGAGCTTGGGGAAGAGCAAGGCATTCGTGTCAATACTGTATTCCCCGGACCGATTGAGTCTGAGCGTATCGACACGGTGTTTGCCCGCATGGACGAGCTTCAGAACCTGGAGCCGGGCAGCACGGGCCGCGAATTCCGCGACCTCATGATTACGACTCGCGAAGGTGAAGAAGGGCTTGAATACCGCTACCCAACACCCACCGATGTGGCCTCTTCAATTACTTGGCTCGCCTCAGGGGAATCTGCTGCGGTTTCGGGTCATGCGGTTGAGGTCACTAACGGTATGCAGGTGCCTGCTCAGAGTCGATCTCAGCTTGTGTCCTGGCCCGATAAGCGGCTAGAAGATTTATCAGATCATATTGTGCTGATATTGGGCGGCTCCGACTACGAGGAAGCCGTGACCTTCGCTGAGCGACACACTGAGAGTGGCGCACGAGTGCTGCTAGCATTTAGAAATCTTGAGTCAGTAGGCCACGCACGGTCGATTATCCAAGCACGAGAGCTTGAATCCGTTCAACTTTCGCACCTTGACCCCTTGCGCCGGGAATCTGTAGACAGAACCATGCAATTCATAGACGACCACTTCGGCCGACTTGATGGCGTTATTGTTCTTCCGCAGAAGAAAAATGGTCAATATGGTTACTCAATCTGTTCAGCAACCGACGACGATGTAGAGAATTTCGTCAAGGACGAGGTCGTGGCACCCGTAGCTTTTGCCTCCACCCTCGCCACCAACTTAAGCCGCTGGTTTGGAAAATGTGATCCCCCCGCCATTACCTATGTCACCAACGCCAGTGATGGACATGGTAATTTACTGAATGAAGTCATTCGTGCGTCTAATGAAGCCCTAATTCGCGGTTGGCGCCATGAAGATGAAACACTAAAAGCAGCGGGAGAACTTTCTTGGTCAGTGCAACCCAACCAGTTGGTGCGCTACGACACTGAGGATAGAGATGCCCTCCCCTTTGCGGCAGATTGGGCTGCAACCCTCACTAACCGCGTGCGGCAGATGGATCCGATTAACCTCTGGATTCCCAAGGATATTAAACGCGCCACAGGTAAAGGCGCCATGCCCACATCGCTGATGCGTGTTTTACCCGGCTTGCACAAAGGAAAAACCGCCGTCATCACAGGTGGCAGCCTTGGCATAGGCCTACAATTGGGACGCTACCTCGCTATCGCCGGAGCCCGGGTGCTATTAAGTGCTCGCAGTGAAGCAAAACTTATAGAGGCAAAGGCTGAAATTGTTGCGGAGCTTAGTGGCATTGGCTACCCCAATGCTGACAATCGAATTCATGTGCTTGCCAATATCGACGTTGGAGATCCGGCGGCGCTAGAAACATTGCATCAGCATGCCGTAGACCTCTTCGGTCAAGTCGATTTTTTAATTAACAACGCGGGCATTTCCGGTGCCGAGGAAATGGTTGTTGATATGACCCTAAAAGACTGGGATCGCACCATGGAAGCGAACCTAATCTCCAACTATTCCCTAATACGTAAGTTTGGCCCGCTGATGAAAGATAAAGGGCGGGGCTCGATACTTAACGTTTCAAGTTATTTTGGTGGTGAGAAATACGTGGCCGTGGCCTACCCCAACCGCGCTGACTACGCCGTGTCCAAGGCGGGACAACGTGTGCTCGCCGAGATCCTGTCTCGCCATCTTGGACCAGAAATTCAGATCAATGCCCTGGCACCTGGCCCTGTTGATGGAGCACGACTTCGAGGATTGGGCGATGCCCCGGGTTTATTTGATCGTCGCGGGAGATTAGTTCTCGAAAACAAACGCCTTAATCAGGTCCATGCAGCCATCATATCTGCTGTCGCCGATGGCTATCCGATTGAAGAGATCAGGAAACTCTCCGCTAATGCCGTTGAGGTTCTTCCCACCCACAACCTACCTTCAGTACTAAGCCGTCTTTACTCACAAGTAAAAGACTCAGGGGGAACAGGAAGCTCGAGTAAATGCCTGCTGCACATGGGCATGGCAGTCAAGCTCGTCGAGCGATTGGTCAACGCAGGTATTTTTACGACTGAAGACAAAGACGAGTTCTTGGGCTCTTTCGTCGACGCGCCCTCTCCCTTCTTTGACAAGGAAGCCTGCAAAAGATCGGCGACCCAGATCGAGTCGGGAATTTTAAATCGACTACACCTTCATAAAATGCCAACAGATGAGCAAGTAGGCTTGTCGACCGTATTTCACCTCGCCGATGAAATCGTCAGTGGTGAGACTTTCCACCCTTCCGGCGGCCTGAAATTTGACCGCTCGGTAACCGAAGGCGAATTACTCCTTTCACCAAGTGAAAAAGATTTGGCTCGGCTTAGTGGCAAGCGCGTCGTGATATTAGGCGACTGCATGCGTAATGAGATCACAGAAATTGCGAAGGGGTTTAAATCGAATGGTGTTGAAAAGCTGTGGATCTTGACGCGCTCTGAAGAAACCAAAACCACGCTATATCACGCACTCGAGTGTGACAGTGCGGAAAATATCGACGTGCGCTGCATCGGTGACGATATCGAGGGTGCCCTAGATAACTTGCTGCGCCATGACGGCGGATTCGACGTTGTTGTCAGCAGCCCCTTTGAGCGCTTACCCCTAAATGCGCTGGCGGGAGACCGCGGTGGTGACTGGGATCGCGTGCTATCCGATGAACAGTTCCGGCAACTCGTTCACCAGCAGCTTACCCATCATTTCCGCAGTGCACGGATTGC
>OBMK010001655.1_pt1 | contig 18338 bp, 34 predicted proteins | sample 1539081 | NCBI WGS metagenome assembly OBMK01 (sample SAMEA3355528, study PRJEB22509) | marine metagenome | biome: marine; feature: river plume; material: water | place: USA | collected 2010-08-07 | depth 0.5 m | reverse complement strand
ATATTGCGATACATAAATCTGTATACATCTTCGTACTCTTCTGGTCTTGCTTGGGTAACAATTAGTTCACGTGCTTCTTTGAAGTTACCTTGTTTAAATAATTCTACCACACTCAGCATCCATTCAGCAGTACCTTTTTGGTCTCCTACTTCTGGTCTGTTCAGTACACCGTCTCTAACATTTTGTTGCACAAGATTAATACACTTACGTAAATCTGGATAACTTGCTTGTACATAAGTATCGAGTGTTTCTATATCAATACTAACACCCTCATCTATGCATATGGTTGCAACACGACTTGTGAATTCATTGATATCCAATTTCTCAATATGGAATCCTTGACATCTGCTTTGTATTGCTGGAATAATCATATGGACATGATTACAAGTGAGAATAAATCTACAAGTTGATGCGTATGCTTCCATCACTCCACGCATAGCCGCCTGACCGTCTTTGGTCACATAATCAGCCTCATCAAGTATGATGTATTTCATTTCACCAAACGGCAACGTGCTACTAAATTTTGTTATCTTATGCCTAATAACGTCGATACCGTTTTCACTACTGGCATTAATCATCATGATGTCCATAGGACTCACATTTAATTCTGCTAACAGTAATTTTGCCAAAGTGGTCTTACCAGTTCCAGGTGCACCACTAAACAACAAGTGAGGCAACGCACCCTCTGATATCCAACTTTGTACCTGCTCTTTTTGTTTCTGATCTCTAAAAACGTAGCCATCTACGTTGTTGGGTCTATACTTTTCTGTCCATAATTCTTTCATGTGTGTACCTGTGTGTATTCAAAATGTCTTAGCATTATACATTAAAAATATTGTTTTGTCAACGATAAGTTAATGAGTCTGTGAATTGTTTTGTAGATTCTTCCCAACAATATTTTAATGCCTGCTTTTCGCATAAGTCTCTGTTATAATTCAAAACAATTTCTATTGCTTCGTGTAAATTTTCTTTGGTGCATCCTGTGATACCTGGCTCAATGATATCTATTGGTCCTGTTACTGGATATGCCGCAACTGGTGTACCACACGCCATACTTTCTAACATAACGTTACCAAACGTATCCGACTTGCTTGGAAATACAAATACGTCTGCAGATGCATACCAAATTGCTAACTGGCTTTTTGTTTGCTCCCCAGTAAAAATAACGTCTGGGTATTTGCTTTTTAGTTCTTGCAAGTACGGACCATCACCACACATTATTTTTGTTGCTCTATTACCAAATTGTGTAGTGTCTAAACTACAAAAGTCATCCAAACCTTTTTCTTTGATAGCTCTGCTTACACATAACAATAGAGGTCTACCTACTGTGGTAAGAGCATTTCTTTTACTTGGATTAAATATTGCTTGGTCAACACCTCTTGACCAAACACGTATGTTCTTAAACTTGTTATCGTGTAACTCTTGTTTACCGCTGTCTGTTGGAACTAATATTGCTGTGCTGAACCAATGTAACAATCTAAATATTTTAAAAGTCCAGTTAGTAGGTATATAATATTTTTGCTTTATGTACTCAGGCCAATTGGTATGGAATCCTGTGGTAAATGGTATGCGATTAAATACACAATGTTTTAAAAACTTAAATCCTATTTTGTTTTCAGGTGTTGCTATGTAAATAGCATTAGCCCAAGAGCACCACTTACGTTCTTCTCCTGCAATGTTCTCAGATATTACTTGTACTTTATACCCTTTATACTGCAATTGTTTAACAGTGGTCTTTAATGCTGTAACAACTCCGTTAGTGTGTTCCCAATAATCTGTGACTATTAGAATATGTGTTCCTTTGATGTGATTAATGTTCAAGGATTACTTGCTACGATGTTTTTGATTTAGTTTTACTGATGTTTCTAATATTTTTAATTTTTGATTCTTACTTTCGGCATATTTTAAAATACCTGCTGTGTCTTTAGGGAAACAGTGCCCACCAAAACCAAACTTACCATCCGGACCAGGTACTTGCATGTGAGTGTTTCCTATGCGGCTATCTCTGGTTAGCATGTCTGTGAACTGCGACCATGAACTACTTGCACCGCTTGTTTCGTGTAAATCATACAGTTCGTTAAAGAATGATACTTTAGTTGCTAACCAACTATTAATGGTGTACTTCAATAAACTTGCACTGATTAAATCAGTTTTAAATGTTGGTACAACTTTTACTTTGCTGTATCTCACATAAGCCTTTTCTACTATGTCACAGTCTTTCCATTTGCCACCTAACACTTGCATTTGAGGATTAATAAAATCGTTGTGTGCATTTGCTTCTGTGAGAAACTCCGGATTATAAACTAAACGTATGCCAAAGTCCTTCTTCATTTTAGTAAGATGGTCCGGCGTGATTGTGCTTTTCATTACCACAATGCCTTTGTAATCTTTGTCGTGTAAGTCACTTAATACTTGTCTTGCAATAGATACATCAACATCACCATTATCAGTTTCTGGTGTAGGTACGCACACAAAGGTTATCTGTGGATCAAAGTCACCTACCAGATCTTGTATGTTGTTATGTTCGCTCACAACAGGATCAACAATGTATAAGTCTACAGATTCTGTGTTGAATCCGTTTATAACACTGCCGCCTACAAAGCCTGCGCCAATAACACCAATCTTCATATTATACTAAACTCGCTACCAACTTAACTGCATCAATGATTTTACCTACCATTATGGCATCTGCTTCAGTGCCAATCTTAGCACTGATTTTAGCAGAGTCTGTGATGTCTTCTACAAGCTCATTGTATTCACTGTCTGATAAATCTCCAGCCTCATGCAATCCTTTTAATTCAGTTACCTGTGCTACCATTTCTTCTTGTAATTTTGTGTAATCGCTCATTTCTTTCTATCTCCAAATGTGTCCATTGCCTGATCAATCAATGTTGTTATGTTCTTTCTTTTAACTTTACAATATGCTGGAGAAGGATCTGTTCGTTCTACCAGTTGCATAATTTCGGTGTGTATGCCTTCATATATGTCTGCGATGTTTTCTTTTAGTGTGCCTTCGCTGTACTTCATCAATACCGCACTGTGATATCTCATAGCGGATAATTCCATACTGTTACATGACTCGCTAAGAGTTGACATCACTGCCAGTTCAGATAGTTTCATATATTCGTTGCCGTCAAAATTCTCTGGTATGTACTTGTTAAGGTTTGTACACGATACCATAAAAAATGTTATTGCTATTGTTAGTGCTAAAGTTGTTTTATTCATCTCTGCCTCCAAGTTTTTTAATTGCTTCTTTGTCTTTTTGTTCTTGTATCCAATCCTCTTCTCCGAAGTAGTGTGGAGAATTTTCAATTGCCTTCTGTGCCTGCCACAATACTTTGTAAATCTTTTGCTTACATGCCCAGCCATTGAATCCATCTATACGTGGGTCGTGCATTACACCTTCCCATTGCCATAGTTGTTCTGCTATTGCTTTGTTACCTGTTTTTTCAATGTACGGCATTTTCGTCCCTCGGTGCGTATTTAACTGTGGGGTCTTGATCTTTGCCCCATATAAAAAATTGTATTGATACTCTATGATAATTGTTTACAGTGGTAACTTCATGTGGCATAGCGTCTCCCTCATTGTACAAGGCCCAAACGCCACAGTTGTATTTTGGTATGACAGAGTATGACACTTTTGACTCTTCATTTTCCCACCAAAGAAATTCTCCACCGTTTGAAGTGTCATACTCTTTATTTAGAAATACTGTTAAACTGCCAAGGGCAGTATCAGTGTGTCTTGGTATTCTACTTCCTGGTGAAATTTTTTGTATTGCTATATTAGTATACCTTAAACGAGTATCGTTATAAAACGGTGAGTCTTCATTATCGAAAAGTAAAGATAGTACTAATAGTTTATCTTTTTTAGATATATGTTGTGTATAGTTAGCAGGTAAAGTATTCTGTTCGGTCATTAGCGGAGGCCATATGTCGTAACTTGATAGGTCGTCTTCTTTGACTGTGATATATTTATTATGTAGTGAGTCTATTACATCCTGCGGAAATACATTCTCAATATAATTAAACATTATCTACCCGATTCTTGCCCCACGGCACTCATTAGCAGTGGTATTGCTAACAGCAACCACCATCCGGAAATAAACTCTCCTATGATGGCAACCAGTAAGATACACCCTACTGCTCCAGTTGTGCCTATGCCTGTTTTGCTTTCTGGAAATTTCATTATTGATCTAACACGTTAGAGTAAGAGCCATCGAATGCTGTGCTCTTGTTGTAATTTAATTGTTGTGCTGGTTGTTCGTCACTTACTGCAAGGCATCCTTCGGGATCTATTTTCCAAACTTTTGTTTTACCATCTGGAAAACGCTCATCCTCACATTCAAGTGCTTCAGTCCATCTACCATAAGCAACATATACCCACTGACCTACTGTTAATTGTTTGTCTGCTTCGGGACCTAATTCAAATATTTGAAACCAACGTGGAGTTATGCCTTCACTCTTGCCAGCAGTGGATTTAATAATCAACCCCGACTCAGTTGTCATATCACCAAAGTCACCATTGATGCATAAAATGTTGTCTCTGATTGCTCTTAGTTTCACTTGTTTGTTCCTTTTAATTTGTTCAATGCTAATGTTGTATCGAACATTGCTTTTATTTCACTGCCTTCTGCATTCTCAATTACATCAAGTAATGCTTCTAACTTTTCTACTTTCTCTTCAGTTAAAGTAGTATTGCCTAACTTGATGTAATTTCTGTTTTTAGATGGTTCGCTTGTTGTGATTGTAATATTATCATCTAAATCTAAAGAAAAGTAATCACTATCACTAACACTCCACGAAGTATCACTAACAGTAATAGTGTCGCTACAAATTGTGCTCAAGTCTAAATCTAAAACTATCGACGAATCCTCAATTGATTTTGTCAAGGTTTTTACTTATCCTCTTCTCTATAATATGGAACCATATCAATATCACCATTTGGTAACTCTACTTCTTTGAATCCAAGTGGTGTTGCCCCTTCAGGTGCATCAAATTCTTCTGGCTCAGCAACTTCCGGTGGAATATCTGAGATACTTAAATTTTCTTTGTCTGCAATAACTTCGTCTACTGTGTCTGATACAGAAGGTTCTTGCATTGTGCGTAGATTTTCTGCGGCTGTCTTTGCTGTTTTAACATCCATTACTGGTTGTTGTTCGTTAGCATCAGGTGTTAGTGTTGGTCTTTGACCTTTAATACTTGCCTGTGCAGTACTACTCTTAGGATTATTTTTATAATATGCTCTAACACGATCCTCAGAGGATTGTACAACAACACCATCTTGCACCGTTTCACCTTTAGCATTAACGCCCATGTTGCCGACTGCTACTGATTTCTCATTGGCTGCCATTATAGCATCCATATCAATTATCGTGCCTTTGTTTGATCTTCTGTTTACCATTTTTTCCTCTACTTTAAAAATTCTCTAATATCCAAATTGTATTTTATACTGTCTACTTTATGTATGCCTATTAGATAAAGACAGTAACTTGCTACACAACTGCCTCTTCCAACACCCCAAACAAGATTGTTCATTCTCAGGGTATCAACTATATATATCAGTAATTGTAGCACCGGAAATAGGTTCCTGGCACTAAATTCTGCTAATTCCTGCTCTACTCTTGCATTGACAGATATATCTGAATCGCCGCTTTGTGGAACTAATCCTCTGATATATTCCTCAACATCAATGTTCTTGTAGTGTTGCGGAATGTTAAAGTCTTTACTGTAGTTGCCTGTTTCGGATAACACTGGCAACTCTAATTCAGTACAATACTTGTTAAACTCATTTACCACATCTTCACTGAACGGCACGTCTTCTATATAACGTGTTCTATATAATAATTCAATGCCTGTGTTCTCAGAATAGGTACGTGTCATTTGTTTATTATACTGTGATTTGTAAATATGTCAACCTATTTATTTGTGGGTTTATCAAAAAGATTAATAATCTTACCTTCCTTGGGCATAGGTGCTTCTTCTTTAATATCCTTGCCTGCAAGTTCCAGCATTACACTCTTAAACACATTTTCTACTTCACTTTCAATGTCGTCAAACATCTGCATGTTTTTTTGATCAATGTTTAGTTCTGATTTTTTCTTTATCCAGTCACTGTATTCTTCTTGTGTCTTAGCAACTTTATCATATGTTGTAACATCTTCTCTATACCACCATGGTATATCCCAATATGTTTTATCACCTAACCATTCTTTTAATGTAGGTAATGGGTAATCGTCTTCGGCATCTGCTGAGTAACTGTATTTTACCTTGTCGTCTTTGTCGTACATGGTTACTTTGGTAATGTAGGAATCTTCTTCTATGATACTATTCAGTTTGCAATGTATTGCCGCACACACTGTATTTTCTGTGAGGTCTGGTAACAATACAAAATTATTGTTTAGGTCGTAAAAGTCTAACTCAGTACCCTCAAACATAAGAGACTGATTTAGTATTCCTTCTATCCAACCCATTGCTTTACCAAAACTTACATTTTGTTTGATCTGTGCATTCATGATCGAGTCTTCATCTACAGCACTTACTGATGTTAACATATCAAATGTTAAATCAACGTTTTGTATTAATATACTTTTCCCTTCCTGCGAATATATTAGCAGTTGTATTGGGAATGTTTTTTCTAATGTAAATTTGCTCATGTGTTTTTGTCCTTTGGTAGGTAACTGTGTACCATAATATCTAACATCACTGTTTCATCGTACTCAGGCTCTGTGACAGTGCTTTCCATTTCGCCTATGTCTAACACTGTGTTTTGATTCTTATCCGCTTTGAGTCTTGCTCTTGCAAAACTATCGTTGTTTGCCTGCATTGCCATTTCTAACATTGCTGATAACTGATTAAACATAGGTGTACCCTGTGGTACTTTGTGCATACGTTTTGTTATCTTAGATATCTCATCGCCTATTTTATCTTCTTTGAGATTATTGACATAATCATAGTAATCAAAATGTTCGCTCATCGCTCATACTCCTGTAATCCACTTAGTAAGGCTAATGCTTTGGTTTCTGTATCGCAAAACCTAACTTCACCGCTCCTCACTTGGAAGTGGAAAAACTCTTTGTAACCTAATTGTTTAAGCATTCGTTGTACTGGCAACATTTTATTCTTTTTTAACTTGACTCTGGATTGTCTCCAGTCCATCCACAATTCAAAAAATACTGCTGTTCGTTTACGCACATCAGCAAGTTCATACTCGTTGTTAAAATATTCACGCATTAAATCCTTGTCAAATATTTCTGAGTATGTCTTACTATGCATAGTGTTGCCTCAGTGAATCTTCTTTGATAGATAGGTACTGCTTACGCATTCTAAATATCAAATCCATTCCAGGCAACGCATTGGGTATTAGGTTTTCAATACTGTAACTGTTTTCTGTGCCTACTGCAATACAATTATATCCTACAATCTTATGATTCATTGTACCGTAGTTTAGTTTTTCAGGCTTGTCAAATTTCTTAAGTTCTATGTTTGCAAATGCACATGCAGATGTTGTGTGCCATACGTCATGTGTTTCACATATTAGTGTAGGCATGTTTCTGCTGATATTACTTTTGTTAACTAAAATAGTAAATCTATTGTTCTCACTGGTTAACATGTTGTAGGTGTCACTGCTTGATGAGAATTTAAATCCCATTGCATCTTGGTAGAAGTCCATCATGGTACTTGTACATGCATTGTACACAACACCATTCATATTAGTTAACCCTAATGTTTGGTCTTCGTTGTTTGGATGGACCACTGAGAATATGTTTAACTTTGTCTCAGTGTCTATGTCATTGAGATTAACATGTATAATTCGTGTGCCGCAAGTGTCATTGGATATCATCATGCCCAAGTCTTCGTCTAACCATGCATTTAATGTGTCAGGATCTTCATTGCTGGTAAGTCCTAATCCAGTTATGCCTGGCATCGTTACTTTGTCTGTTTCTCTGATTAGCATGATGCATAAACCCTGCACCCACATAGTTACACTACCATCTTCGTTTGTAGTTCTTGGGTTGAACTTTAGTTGTTCTAATCTATCTTGAATCTCATTTCTGGAATTCTGTAATGGATTGTAACTGTATTCAATGAAACTGTAATTTCCTATCATATTTCAAATGTCACGCTCTCACCACAGCCACATTTACTACTGGCCAAAGGTGAAGTTATATCTATCATGTTGCCTGCTATGCCTGTGATCTTATCAATCACACTGCCTGCAAGATAAGGTTTGCTCATGTCGTCTAACCAGAATTGAAAACCTTCGTATTCTTTGGACCATTCGGTAAGTTTAATATCACCCAGTTCCTTGACCAGTTCCCATTCATAGGCATATCCGGCACAGCCGCCGCCTGTTAATTTTAATCGTACACCTAAGGCATCACTGTCTTGTGATACTTGCTTAAAGTGTGTTTGAGCGCCATCAGTGAGAGTGATTAGTTCTTCCTGTGGGTTGAATGTTTTCATTTCCATACTACTATTTAACCGTTTTTAATCTTAAATTTGCAACGTATCGGATGCCTTTTGTTACTGGAGTTACACCGTGTTCCGCATCGTAAGTATAATAAACAGCATCTCCTATATTAAGTTTATGCTTTCTATTATTTATAATCATATCGCCACCCTCATACTCATTAGGGTCATTTAATTGCACTATCAAACTAACGTCACTTTGTGCCTGTGTTGTGCTGTTGTATGTGTCTAAGTGTGGTTCTATGTAGCATCCAACGTTATACTTCAGCACACGGGCGTATATTAGCTCTAAGCGGTGGTTTAAACGTGGTTCTATGTGTTCCCAGTAAGGTTTAAACTCGTCTTCTGAGAACTCTGACACCATAAAATGCCCAATTGCACTTGGATAATGTCTGTCTCTAATTTGGTTTTTTATTGAAACTCGGTTAGGTAAAGTCCTGTATAAGTCTAATAAAAATGATGTTAAATCAGACGTTAAAAGGTTTTTAGACTTGGTTATCACCAAACATTCCTTACGTTCTGTTAGAGATAATTTCGTCTACTAAACCAAAGTCGAGTGCTTCTTGAGCCGTCATAAAGTTATCACGATCCATTGCTGATTCAAATTGTTCGTATGTTTTGCCCTTGGTGTTGTGCTTAACGTATGCTTCTGTGAGTTCACGTTTGATACGCACAATCTCTTTAGCACGGATTTCAATATCACTTGCTTGTCCTTGAGCACCACCTAATGGTTGATGAATCATGTGCCTTGCACCTGGTAACATAAAACGTTTACCAGCCGCACCACTGTTAGCAAGGAAACTACCCATGCTGGCCGCTTGTCCCATTACAATAGTACTAACGTCTGGCTTGATGTATTGCATTGTGTCATACATTGCCATACCTGATGTTACTGCACCACCTGGTGAATTGATATAAAAGTTAATATCAGCATCCGGGTCGTCTGCTTCGAGGAAAAGTAGTTGGGCACAAATGCTGTTTGATACTGCATCATTTACTTCGCCGTTTAAAAACACAATACGTTCTTTAAGCAGTCTCGAATAGATATCGTAACTACGTTCGCCTTGTGCTGTTTTTTCAATTACATATGGTACAAAGTTCATTTAATTTCCTCTTTAGTTAAGTTACACATTATACATGCTTAACTGTTGTTTGTCAAGTTATGAATGCGATTAAGCATTTTGGAAAAACCTATTAGTTCATCTCTGCTTAATCCACGTGTTATATCTTTGAAGTCTATAAAATTAATACCGGCAGTGTTGTCGGTCATATTATAAACATCAGTTAAAATTTTTCCCAAGCCTTTTGTTTTTATTGCATCGCTGTCGAACACAATGTTGTCATTTACTTTATCGATCCAACAATTGTTTTTACACCCTTTGATGTAATTGGATCGCACTCTCAATTCGTTTGTATTGGATGTTGATAATGCATTACCCAAAGTAACCAACCATGCATCAAAATCATTCTGCGATTGGAAACCATTTACTGCTGTTTTGTATTTTTCTAATATACTTGACATGCAACTATTTATAGGTGCAGATATAAAAAAGCCAGTATTAATGACTAACACTGGCTTGTTACTTTCTTATTTTAGTGGGTAGAAAAGATTTGCGGTTTAGATTACCATACGATAATCGGTTCCATAGCCAACCACATAAACCATAGTGTAAACATTAAGCCGCCTAAGGCGCCTAAGTCTTGACATGTTTGTCCATTTGGACAGTACTTGTCTTTGAATGTTTGCATTGACTTATAAGTGCTACGGAGCAAATCCTTACTACCATTTACGATAGCAGTCATATTGCCTCCTTTAAAAGCACTCTCATTCACAGATTCTTACGAACTCTGCTCGGGGGTTAAAGTTCCTAAACTTTTACATTGGCTTCGTATTGTTGTATCTTCACGATGAGATCTACAGCGAATACATACCGCTTCAACCGACTGCCAACCAACCGTCCCGTTGTGGAAGAGAGAGTTAGTTCATCTTCCATGAGTATTTATCAATCATTAACTGATGTGTTAAGTTTTCCGGTTATTTTGATCAAAAAAAAGCATACCGGAAAAGTATGCTTAATTTTTAGTAAAGTTACTTCTGCTTTGCTTTATGACCTTTCTTAAGATCTGCAATCATTGTATCTTTGTTTTTCTTCTTGTCTAACTCAATTCCAAATTCCAGACCCATCTCTACGAGTTGTGCCTTAGTTTTCTTTTTAAGTTGTCCGGGTGTTGGCAGTTTTTTAAGTTCTGCTTTTACACCAGCCTTAACATTTTTAGTTGCTTCTTTAAGATCTAAAACATTGATGTCGCCATCTTTGTTAATGTCTAAAGAACCAGCGTCCTTGTTAAAGTACCAGTATAATCCACCTGCAACAAGAAGTGCTCCAATAATAATAAATTCCATTGTTAACTCCTTATATAGATATCTAATTTATCCAAGTCCTCATATCTCGATGAGTCCATGGGGTGATCAAGATTGAAAGGATTTGATCGTTTGTAAGTAGTACTCCTCACTCGACTAATAACAGCCTCGACTATCTCTCTATCTCTCTCGGTTAATGAATCTAAATCAATACCACCTCTCATAATTTTGAAAAGTGCAAGATCAAATTCAAGGTAACTAAAACCAAATTGGTCCTCGTCACCATTTGCTATCCCCAAACCGTCTGTGGGTTTCGCTTCCACAATACTTTGCGGAACACCAAGAAGCTCTGCTAATGCAGGAACTTCCCAGCTCTTGGTCAATGCTTGGATAGGTGAGACGTCACCAACGTCACCATGCAATGTCCAAAAACCTGCCGCAAGTTCTGAGAAGTTATCTGTACTTGCCACACAACCTCCAAGTTTACTTGCTAAATTATAAAGTGTAATCATTCTAAGTCTTGCTCGAATGTTACCCTTTCTAATATTTTGTTCTTTCATGTTGTTATCAACAAGTTCTTTGTTAAAGTCAACATCAATGTTTTTATAAAATTCTACTAATTGATCAAATGCAGGTGTGAGGTCGATCACTTCTTTGTTGATTCCTAATGCCTCACATGCCTCTTCCCCTCTTGCCGTCTCGGTTGGATCTTGATGTATTGGCATAACAACGCCTGTTACATTCCACCCTGCCTCTTTAAATAATGCGGCTGTTACGGCACTATCAATGCCACCACTCATACCAATAGTGATATTTTCAATGTTATGCTTTATGCGATACTCTGCAAGACCTGTTACAAGTCTACTACGTAATACTGATATATCATTGTGGTACAACCCAAATGCTATTTGTTCGTCAAGCATTGTGCTGAACCAGTCGCTTAATTGCGGATTTCTATTTAGTTTTAAGATATTGTCTTTTAAGTTCATATGTTTATTTATGTGTTATAACCCTGTTAAATTAATAATATGGCCGTTAGTCGCCTACGGTTAGGTTCTCGTAAACTGTATTATACTGCCTGCCGTTGTTTACTTGCACAAATGTAGTGCGTTTGCTAAGTTCTTTTAAACTCTTTGCGCCAACATAAGTACAAGTACTGCGGAGACCGCCAAGTATGTCTCCAACAATGGGTCCAACTGGACCTTTGTAAGGAACCTGTACGACTCTGCCTTCACTTGCTCTATATTCTTTTGTACCACCATGTTGCTCCTGTGCTTCATTTGAACTCATGCCGTAGAATTTAACCACGCCACCTTCTATTTCGCCACCACCTTCATCTGTGCCTGCTAACATTCCACCCAGCATCACAAAGTCTGCTCCGGCGCCAAATGCTTTTGCTACGTCTCCTGGACTACTGCATCCACCATCGGCAATGATATGTCCGCCAAGACCATGAGCGGCATCGGCACACTCAATGACTGCTGATAATTGTGGATAACCCACACCAGTTTTAATACGAGTAGTGCAAACACTACCAGGGCCAATGCCCACTTTAACGATATCCGCTCCACGTAAAATTAACTCCTCTGTGATATCAGGCGTCACTACGTTGCCTGCAATTATTGTTGTAGTAGGAAACTTTTCTCTGAACATGCTCACCGCTTCGAGGAAACGTTCTGAATATCCATTAGCAACATCAATACACAGATAATCTATTGCTCTACTTAGTTTTAATGTTTTTTCTGTTCTTTCTATTTCGTCAGCAGTAATTCCTGTGCTGACTGCAATGGTTCTACATAAATCATCTTTGTGTTGATTATTGTTTAACCAATCCCAAACCTCTGCTGAACTGTAATCCTTTTTAAGCACTGTGAATAGTCCGTGCTTTGCTAAAGGCAATGCCATTGATGTAGTACCAACACCATCCATGTTAGCGGCCATAATAGGCACACCACTGTATGTTTTACCGCTGTTCCTAAATGTATATGATCGATTGAGGTCTACTTCTTTACGGCTACCCATTTCACTACGTTTAGGTCTAAACAGCACATCACTGTAGTCTAATTTAATATCTCGTTCAATCCTCACCTGTTAACTTCCTTATGACTATGTTATCTTTTGTTTCGTATTCTACCTGATCTATTACTGTTCTTTTATAAACATGCCTGCAAAAAACTGTTTTGCCACTTACAGTTTTTACTGGCTTTATTATAAAAACCTTTTTCCATGCTGTCTTTACAATCAGGTGTGGGTATCGAGAGTATACAGGATGACCGTATACACTCATTCGTCAAAATATCCGTCTTCCTCTAACTGTTCGATAGTGTAATGATCCATTTGGTCATGCCACTTTCGGTTGACGTAACCAACATGAGCATAGTATGCCTTGCCAGTTGTGTCATTGTAATCATAGTTTGCTTCAAGTTCTTCTTTACCGTAGTAAACAGATTCAACAAGATCTGCAAGGTCAGTTTCGCAACTGCCAAATCTCACTTTACTTGGATCAAATTTTTCATCAGTGTCCAAGAACCAACATGCAAACGAACCTTTCTCTGAACTGTGAAATGCTAACACAGGCACAGTTTGGTCTGCGTATTCTTCATCTACTTCATCAGATGTGTAACATTCTCTACTGAACATGTGTTCAGCCTCAAATGTTGTTTCATTTTCGTAGTCGTAATCTTCTGAACCATCTGTTGGTACTGAATACGCATTCCATGTACCATCTGAGTATGTACCATTTAGGTGCTCAAGGTCATCGATGTCGTGCCAGTAACTGTCTAACATTGGTGGTGAGTCAGGATTCTGTAATGCATCCTCTGGTTCTTCATCACTGTAATCATCAAAATCTGTTACTGCGTCTATGAGGTCTTCTTGCTCCTCATGTTTCCAGTACTCTACAAATGCTTCTGATACTTCTCCGATGGTTAATTCACCACCGTAGTTGCCTGCTTCAATTCTATATCTATATTTTGCCATCATAAACTCCTTGGTATAACTCTTATTCCGGATGAGCAAGTATTATAACGTGAATACTTGTTTGTGTCAAGAAAACCTGTTACCCAAACTGCATCACCTTTCTGATATTGTAAATTTGGATCTACTTCTTGAATTATACTTCGTGCTTTGCCTTTGACTTCTACAATCAATTCAATGCCATTTCTATCTTTGGATTTGCTAACAGCATTACCAACAGCATCACCTATAACTGCTCCTGCAAGTGTGGCTACTAATTGTGTTGCATCGTTCTTATCATCTGTTGCTTCATTGGCTATATATCCGCCAATGCCTGCACCAACTGTTTTTGATGTTTGTCTACTTTCTTCTAACGTTACATTAAGTAGATCAATTATTGTGCCTGCGGTTACAGGACATGAGTCTCTGGCATCACCAATGCTTGGAGCAGTTGGTGTGTAAGAGTTGCCAGTGGCACATGCCTGTAAAAACATTACTAAACTGATAATAAGTAATTTGTTCATAGTACTAAATCGATTTCTTCCCATGGTAAGCCATTGTTCTTGCCAAAGTGTCCATATACTGTTGTTTGTGTTAAGTCTAAATTAAATAAATCAAACTTGTCTATAATACCCTTAGGTGTTAAATCAACATGTTGTTTTAGCTCTTCTGCTAAGTCTTCTCTAACTTTGCCGTCTGCATAAACATACACACTAGTTGGTTCAACAACACCGATAGCATAACTTAGTTGTACGGTGCAGTTTTCTGCTTTGCCTGATGCTACAATGTTCTTTGCCAAATAGCGAGCCATATATGCGGCTGATCGGTCGACTTTAGTACAGTCCTTACCGCTAAATGCACCCCCACCATGTGGAGCATACCCGCCATAAGTATCAACAATAATTTTACGTCCAGTAAGTCCAGTATCTCCATCCGGTCCTCCAATTACAAATCTGCCTGTTGGGTTAATTAAGAATTCAGTGTCTTTGAGATCGTAATCTGTAATCTCTTCTCTGATAATTTGTTCAACCCTATCACGTACCATTTGTGTGCTTACATCATCGCTATGCTGTGTGCTACACACAATCTTAGTAATTGCTTCTGGTTGATTTGTTCCGCTGTATCTAAATGTAACCTGTGCTTTGCTGTCAGGTCTTAACCATTCTTCGCCATTTTCTCTTTCAATTTGCAGTCTAAGTAGGATCTTGTGACTGTAGTAAATGGCACTTGGCATGTAACGATCTGTTTCTTTACATGCGTAACCAAACATGATACCTTGGTCACCTGCACCAAAGTCGTCTGTGCCCATCGCGATGTCAGGCGATTGACCATGTAGTTCGTTATATACTTTTAATTTTTCCCAATGGAAGCCATCTTGTTCATAACCAATCTCTTTTACTACAGCACGAATTATCTCTTCGATTACTGCTTTATTAAACTTATCACTTTTGTATTCACCTGCAACTGTGACCATATTTGTTGTTACCAATGTTTCAATTGCGGCTCTATGATTAATATTGCCGTCAATCAAATATGTTGCTATAGCATCAGAAATTAAATCTGCTACTTTGTCTGGGTGTCCAATGCTTACACTCTCACTTGTAAATTCATAACTCATAATTTTTCCTTTTTAAGATTTGCTCCATTCTGCGTCCTGCTGTTGAGGACTAATTTGTACAACATCATCTGCTGTTTCAATACCTTCTATGAAATACATCCACGAGTCGCCACGTGTTGTTTTAACTTTTTTACGGTTATAGAAATTAGGATATCCTTCGATGCCGTCCAATACTTTCATGGTTGCTTTGTTGACGTCCCACACTTCACCCACAATGTTTTGTTTACCTTTGACGCTTACTGCAGGAAAGGCACCTAAGTCATATAGTGCGTATGTGGAATCTACTGTTGTTGCGGTACCAACAAATTTAGAGCCTTCTCCAAAGAAGTCTAATCCTCTAATGTTGTTACCTTTTTTTAAAGTTCCGTATACAAATACTTTAGCCATTTAATTTTTCTTCGAGTGTTTTAATGCGTTGATTCATTATTGTTAATAATCTACTGCTATCTGCATCCATGGGCACTGCTTGGCTTGTTATAGCCATGCCTTCCAACTCGTCGATTCTGGCGTTGAGATCAGCAATAATTATGTTCTTGTCGTTAAGCACTTCAAGTAATTCTGCCTTTGTCATCTGCGTGGTACTCTTTTTCATACTACTACTTAGTTCCTATGTGTGGTTAACAGTTGTTTTATTGAATTAGCACACATTATACAAATTCCTTGAGGACAGTTATAATTATTTTACCGTACTTGGTAAAGAATCCAACTTCATCATTGATTGCTAAGCCTGAATGGGCGGCAATAATTTGTGCTGTTTCAGTGTCTAATAGAGAACCTACAACTACCACAAACCCTATGGTTGATAATAATTGTATACTTCTATCATGTGCGATAAGGCCGTACACTATAAAGCATACAGTACCTGTGAATATTAGTCCCAGTGATGCTAACAGCATTTCCTCTGAACTAATTGTAAGTTGCATAGAAAGACCAATAGCAACAAAAACAGTTGCCACCCACTTAACCACATTTGAAATGCTGTTAAGTAAATTTTGTTTTTGCTTCTTAGTCATTATGCACTTTGCGTTTGTTTGTGTTCAACCATTGCTTCTTTGATCATAGTCCTAAAATCGCCCATCAAACTCCAAGCATTGTAATCGCCTGTTGCTTGAATGTCAAATCCGTAACCTGACTTAGTCGGCTTACCTGCTCTGAACTCTTCTGTTACATAACCAAACACTACCTTGTAGTATTTGTTCTCATAAAAGTTACCACGGTTATCTCCGCTGATCCAAAATGCATTATTGTTATTAGCAACCGGAGTTAACTTAGCACCTGTGCAATGCACAAGGAACTTCTTCATTTGCTCTGTGGTCTGAATGTCAGAAGCAAGAACAGTTGTATTTCTATCCTTAATCATTATACATTCCTCATCATGTTTTCATGACCATGGTCGATGATGTTACCTTGCTGGTCTCTACCAGGAGATGATGTTGCATGTATAATGCTGTCAAAATCTCTAACATTGATACCAGTCCTGTTAAAAACACTGTCAATAACTCTGTCTCTCATAATCTTCATATGAGGAACATTAATACTTACAGGGTATTCAGAACCTTCTGGGTGGTCTACATTCTCTTCATGACTGTACCACATTTCTTCAAGTGCTGTAAGTTGAATATTAGCACTATCATCATTGTTTGCATTATAGCAAGTCAATGACCCGATATGGTAACCTGGTATAGATACAATCTTGTCCGGGTTTTGGTTTGTTGTGTTAACGTTTTGCATAAAATCTCCTACTACTTTATTTAAACTATACATATATTATAACAAATTTCTGCGATCTGTCAACCGTTTTAGGCTAACAAATCGCATATTATAATTACATACTCCAATAAGATTCGCTTAGTGGTGACAAGTAGTGAGGTTGATTAATACCTTCAGTTACAGTAATTTTCTTACCAGTACCCGGACAAGTACCTGTTCTGGTAATCATCGGCTCTTTGTACTCTGCTAAAGGAACAACCTTATAGTTGTTTACATCAGCACGGTGAGTTCTGCCTAACGCCTTATCAGTTGCGTCTCTGAAGTGGTTATAGTAAGGTGAGTAAAACTCTGACTTACCAGACTTGACAACTGCTTTTACATCAGCAATTGCTTTGTTATAGAACTTGATAGTTCTTGTGATTCCTGCCTTAGCCGCACCAGCACTTTTGTACTCGGTACCTGCATAAGATCTTTTGCTTGGCTCTCTGTGGATTGAACCGTTCTTCTTATTTACTATTACAAACATAAAAACTCCTACCTTTTTATTTAATCTATACATATATTATAGCAAATTTTAGAGATCTGTCAACCTTTTTTATGTGTGTAAGTCATTGATTATACAGTCATTCTGTAATCAGTTAACGTTCCTGTTAATGATGATAAATAATCCTGTAACACAATTGTAACATTACAGTTGCAAAATAGTAACAGTGCCCATTAGGGTTAAAGTTACATGCATTTGTAATACAGTTTGGTTATCAAATTAAGGAGAATAACATGGTGAATCCATTAGGAATAGTAGCCAGATTAACTCGTCCATTACGTGACACGGCATCTGACTACTTCGAAAAATTTGACTCAATTATGAAATCTGGTACTATGGAAAACGTATTACCTAAAATTTCGTAACGACGTTAATAAAAAAAGGGCCGATAAGGCCCTTTTTATTACCTTAAGGATAAAACGGATTATCTGTGATATACGCAGGCCATTCAGTGTCTACTTTCTTTTGTTTTTCAACATGCGGAAAGTGGTACAGTCGTGCCATAGCCTTTTCATTCTTTAGGGTTCTTTTGATAGCACGTTTGAATTGTGCTACTTCTTGATACTTAGTCATGTCATCTCCAATAGAGATGCGTTCCTTCGGCTTCATTGCCTACTTCCGTCTGTTTCCAGATGAACGTAACAATGCGTTCCTTCGTCTACTGACTACTTCCGTTCACT
>OBMK010001651.1_pt1 | contig 18349 bp, 3 predicted proteins | sample 1539081 | NCBI WGS metagenome assembly OBMK01 (sample SAMEA3355528, study PRJEB22509) | marine metagenome | biome: marine; feature: river plume; material: water | place: USA | collected 2010-08-07 | depth 0.5 m | reverse complement strand
GTTGTTAGGTGGTTTAGTGCTACTCCAGGTGGCAGACCTTTGTTAAACATTGATGGTCAGCGCCGGCTATTTGATATTGGTGACGCCAGCGGTGACCGTAACTTTAGGATGCAACAATTATATGACGTCAATGATTCCTACGTAGATTATTTTTACACCATACCTGTTATAACCAAGAAGTACTTCTTAAACGCGGCTTGCATTGAATCAAGTTTATTTGCCACTCTTGAAGCACAGGGCAGAGCACCCACGGCATCTGAAGTCAGAGAGTTTAACCCTCTAGCATGTGGATCTGACAATAGTTATTCATATGTTGTTGGTGGGCCAAATGGTTCAAGTCATGATTTCGATACATGGCTCAAGGAGAAACCTAGCAAGGGAGAGCGCTTTATATGAATATCCCAGATAATATAACCAGAACTTCAGTAACAAAAAATAGCATCAGATCCAAGGGAAAAATTATAGATGCTCAGTATGAAATATCAGTTTGTAAAACTGTGATATACGGTCCAGATTCTTCCAGCAGTGTCCCCACAGTGGATGGTTTATTGATACAACCTGCATTCACAAAGTCCCAGTGGCTTAATTGCCAGTGACCGTAATAACATAGCACATAATAAAATCTGATAAATACGAATATGGTTAATTCGTCGTACACAGATCTAGGCAAGCTTTTCACAGGAGATCAGCGTCCACTAGAACTCAGAACCAATGGTTTGAGTTTTTATGAAATAGATCCTGGTTCATTTTCGGATTTAATAGATTTTAAGAACCTCACACTGGATACATTTACTACAAATTTTATGGGTTTACCAACCCCCAGTGCTTGTACTGGATTAGTAACCTGGATAAGCACCGAGCCTGGTGGTCAACCAGTAAATTATGGTTTAAGTGGTGGTAATGTTTATGTTTCTGCCAATGGTAAAATTGACTTAACATGGGGATTAAGTCCTGATCCAGCTAATGTAATAACGTCCATAAACGGCAATGTTGTTTATGATGTAGATTATATATTGGAATATGGAAATGTTAGCTCAGAAAGCTTTCAAACTTACTACTTAAATATTGCATATTCTAAAGCAGACTGTTTGGCAAATGTGTCTAATTGCAATGTAAGCGTACCAACTCAAAATATCTATTCAGGCACATGTTCAAATGATATTACTACTTGGCGGGGCATAAAAACAAATGGCAGTAAGCACTGTGCTAGTTATTCCGGAGACGTAAACACAAATTCCAACGTCACACTGGGAAATGCCATTGTTTGGAATAGCACAGATACTACCTATTATCCCTATGGTAATGCCTCAGTAGTACAGGCATTGGAAAGTAATGTAACATACTCATATGAGTTTGATTTTACCGCAGTGGGATCTGATATATACGAAGGATCAATATATTCCAGAAATAAATTTGAAACATCCAGTAGTTTGATGTGGATTTCTCAAACTGCCGCTGGTGAAAGTATTTACACTATCAATGGATGTGAAGCTAAAAAAGTTATTAATAATCTGGGTGCACAGTTTACAATTAAAAAAGGCGGAAATTTAAAAAATCGTGAAATAGATCTTGATCTACTATCAGGTCAAAAATTCTTTTTAAACATACAAACAGATGATGTGTACGGTGATTTAGGTACTACAAATGAAATTTTAAAAATAAATTTTCAGGAAGTGTCTGAGGATGACGCAAATGTAAATTATATTGAGCCACTGAATAGTAAAAAAGAAGTTATTCCTGTGGGTATAGCCAGCGGTGTAAATACTATTTTTGATTTTCCTGAAAGTGGAGAATATTTAATTAGTGCTCACTATACCGATTCCACAGGTGCAGTGTACCAACAAAGTAAAACGGTGTTTGTGGACAAGGAAAACACAGTCGATATCGCTCCCATGGCAGTATCTGCCAGATATCCTAATTTTGATATCAAACAAACATTAACCAGAGGGTTTTTAGGTTACGGTCCACATTTTCAATGTACCCCAGGAAAATACGCAAATAATCCCAGGTATAAAACCATAGGCTCCAACTTTACCCATAATGGTCAAACCTACAATATGACACAGAACATTGCGGGATGTTTGGTGTTTAATTGCCTGGATAATTGTCTGGGTATTAATTTATCTGGAAATGCCCCCAATGGCATCTTGTCCCGTGGCACTGTGGATAATTGTACTCCTGAATTTTACGGAACAACTCAGCTGAACTCCATTGTATTGGATTGGAATAGTTCTGAATTTATGGAAGAGTTTAGTGTTGTTGATGCAGAAATTCTTACCTATCCACTGGTTATACCAAACGAAGCAACCAGTGGGACAAGTACTGTGCATGGCACTGTGGAAGTAAGTGGCAATAATACTTTAATATGGATCAGCACTGAGCCCGGGGGTGGACCAAATAATTGTTATGGATTTTTAGAAAGTTACGCAAATTACTATTCCCTCAATGGCCAAATGAAATTTTATGCCACACGCAGTAACGGCATAGTGGAAAGATTCAGTAAATCTCACGCTCAGTTAGAAACTAATCACACCTATTATGTTAACATAGCAAAAGTTTCTGGAAGTATACAAAATTTTGCAGATGGAAAACCTCTGGTATTTCTAAAAACTAAAGATATCACAGTGAAATTTTCAGGCCTGAGTTCCTGGAATTATACTGATACACAAAATAAAAGTAGTAGGGCGGCTGGCATCAACACTTCGCCTATATCTGATGGTACTAATTATAGTAATGTAAGTTTGTCTCAGGAAGTTATGCCTCAGTCATATGCGGTCGACGAAAATTATGGTATATGCGCAGAAACTTGGGACAGCGGTAGTACCGACACAGTAAAAGTTGTCATAGCACCTCAATCAAGGGTAGCAATGCCGTTTACTACAACCACTAGAATGAACAAGGGAAATTTTCTCTTTACCACTGGTGACAAGCCCTTTCAATCTGCTAGCAGTTTAATAGCGTACATTGCGGACGCACCAGAAAAAACCATGGCTACTGCATATAGTAAATCCATTCCATCGTTCAATAACAATCAGGGTGGTGTTGATCTGGGTCTGGACATTGAAGTAGAAGTGGAAAATTATATTGCTGGAAAAAGCAGTGATGCAGTATTAAATAAATTTACAACTTATTATCTGGTGCTAGAAAATAATTCAGATCAAACATTTACTGGCAATAGATTAATGACCATGATATATAACCCCGCTTATGGACTGCCAAACACTAATTATGATTTATATCCCCCATGGTGTATTAATACATCCAAGATGAATGTGGGTGGAGCCCCCAATGGTACAAGCAGTGGAAGTTTTTATGATTCAACATCACTGTTTAACAGTGATATTAATTGCAATTTTTCTGATGGTGGTACTGTAAACTACTACAATCAGGGTCAGAGGTTTACTATAAAAGGCAATGACATTATATGCAACGCTGCGATCGCTCAGTGTCTTTCTGAGAACCCAAGTGCCTCTGCACAGGATGTTTTGAGATGTGCAGGCATTAATAATGATAGCTTAAACCCAGATACCCCTTTTTATAATACAACAAATTCTGGCAGATTGGCTAAAAATGCTGATAATTATCCAAACACTCAGAGTCCTGATCCAGAGGGTCAGACTTTTACATCAGGCTCTGGTATAAATGTGTATTCAGCTGATAGTCAATCAGTCTCTGTACTGAGTGGTGGTGCGTCCAGAGTAGACCAAAGTGTCAGAGATGCCATAACCAGTGGTGATTTTTCAACATTTAATTTAAATGGATTAAAAAATAACGCCTTTACTGGCAATAGTGAAAATGTAAATTGGCAGGATTATCTTAGTCAGTTTGAAAAATTTGGTAATTATACTAGTTTTAGTAATCACCCACTCACTGGCGATAGTGACCTAATGCCAAGTAGTTTTAGAATTAGGAAAAGAAAAGTCAAAAATCCCAGTATATATGGAGTGAATATCCCCCTTAAGGACGATAGATTTGTAAATGCAACCAGCCAGAGAATCACAGGTGGCGCAGTGAAAAGCTTGGCGCAACCCTTAAAGATCACTCCCAGAATCCCCAGGGCAATTAAAACCTTTAATGTCAGAGATGAAGCTTATGGCAAGGTAATACCAACCAACATAAATCAAACTTATAGAAATACCTATTATAATCCCCGTAGCATAGGTGCATATTTTTCTACCAAGGGTCGAGAAATCCTAAACATAGGTAAAACAGGATTTATATCAGATTCAGACTCGTCTCTGATACCTGGAGGGGGATACAAGGTAAGTTCGGGTGCTAACGAAAGCATTCCAAGTACAACCCCCAGACTAGCTAGGGGAACTTCTGAAACACAGGGTGGCGAAGAAGTCCTTCTGCCTGATAGCGACCAGCCTATAGCAACAGATATCACCTATGCCACTGCGCCAGAAATGTCAGTAACACCTTTAGCGGTTGACAAGGATGGGAATTATGTTCCTGCCGGCCCGCCTGCAGTTTTTAATATATCACAACCCACACCCACTGCAACAGTTACTGCCATGGGCGCGGCAAAAGTCGCAGAAAATTCTGAATTGTATATAAACAATAAAAAAATTGTATTTAAATTCGGTGGTTCATTGGAAAGCATAAAATCACAGATCAATTGTGGTAGCTTAGGTGTTAAGGCAATTATGGAACCGGATAGTAGTACGGGATCAAATGTTCTGGTTATCAGCAGCTGTGATAGTTCCCCCTGGACGGTTGCCAATGGATGTGGAGGCGGAATTTTTCAGCAGGTAGGGGATTTTCACATCAACAGAGGATTTGATCAGAGTAAATCTGTAACCAGTGTGTTTGTGCCCAGAAGCCAGCTTGTCGATTCCAACAATCCCAGTGCTACAGAAACAGTAATTGATATTCCTTATACCGACAGTACTTTCGACAAAACTGGTAGACTGGTTGATGTAAATTTTGACAGGTCACGCTTTGAATCAAATAGTCTATACGCACAGTTTACTGTGGATAATGCCAATGGCATAATGATGCCTCAGGAAACTGTGAGTGTCTCAACCGCAGGCAAAGGTTATAGCGTGGGAGACAGACTAAGACTAGTGGGTGGAACGCCAGTAAATACAAACAAAGGTCCGCTCACAGTAATATGTATTGAAAGTGCAGGTGCCGGCTATGTGGACCCAGATAAGTTAACCATAAAAATAGGTGATGGTTCAACACCAGGCATGGCTGCCGCAGCCAGAGTCACTAGTCTGGATATTAATGGTGGTATTGCAGATATAGAAATGATAAATTATGGCATAGGTTATGATCCTGCCAAACCGCCCAAGGTAACCATCATAGATAATCACAGTGAAAATGCATATAGAAATATAATTCCTGTCAACGGTCTTAATCAATTTGATGAAATAAGATTCGGCATAGACACGATTATAAGATTTGATTATCCTGAAATCTCAGAAAAAATAACTACTGATGAAACAGTCATGGAATCTCATATTATAGTTTCACAGACATATTACAGATCATATGACCCCAATGATAACACTGAGTTCATTTTGGGAGGTTTAAAAGAAATAAATGAATGCAAAATGTTTTATGGTGGTAATACTGTAGACGGAAATTATCCAGCTATAAATATAGAAACTGGTGACATCTATGGGGATCTGGAACATAAGAAATATAAGGCAGTTATTGGTTTGCCTAAAGACTTTAGTGTTATTCGTGGCCAGTATATAAGATTATCAAGTACTAATTCAGGGGCTAATGCCACAATAGTTAATAATTTACCAGATTTACTTTGCAGTGATCATATGATAGGAAAGGATGGGTCAGGAAATGACGTTCTTGCTTTAAATATGCCCATAGTAAGACATCGTGATCTGCTTAATTCTTTTACCATAGATTCCATAGATGCAGAGATGGCCACAGGTAATGTCACAGTTACTGTAGCCAAACCTTTCCTAGTAGTTGACGACGGTCGCTTCTTTCCAGTTGCGCCATATGGTATTCCCAAAGTTGAAGCTGATTTAAATCCACTTATTGGTGTTAATCCTGAGAAAATAGACGAGGAAGGTATAAATCCAGTGGATCCATTTGTGGACGGTTTTAGCTCCCTGGGTGGACCCATACGTGTTGCAAAATTTTTAGTTACATCAGTGGATTCCGATGGTGGTATTGCTGGGCTTAAACTCATGGATCGTGGACTTTACAGAGTTTTCCCCAGTGATTTAACATTTGGAATACCCCTGGAATATGACTACGAGTTACAAGGCACAGTATCATCGATACCCCCCAATGCAACTAGAAAATCAGCTGATACATTGGGCGGTGTTGACCCCATTAATAATAACTTGCCCTATGGTGGACAACACCCTGAATATTGGAATCCTGGGGGAAATGATGGTCAGGGTGAGCCGTTATTTCCATTCGAAGCATTCACTAATAATAATAGAATAAGTAAGCACCCTGATTGGAAACAAGTATCAGAATATAAGATAGTAGAGCCCAAATCAGGCCTAGAAAAGAGGGTTCCATATTATGGCACACCAGGCGCTTATGACCCCACAACTTATATTAAATTAGCAAATTATGATGAACCTCAAGTCAAAGATCAAATATTTGATGTAAATAAAAACGGCGAACTTATAAAACTACCAGATGGCACAAAGAGAATTCCCGGTGGACAAGGTGCCAGAGTATTCCTTACTGCTCAGGATGTGCCAGATTGTAGTGAGGAGGGAACTGCACAACAGGATTTGGGATTGCCTGATGTTGTGAGAGAATTGGACGGACCAAAATCCTTTGTTAATGGAGCAAACCAGGGATTAATCGACGTAGGATATCTACCTCCTGATATCAGCTGGGAAGTTGACGGTGAAGGTCCTATTGCAAACGTTACATTGAATAGCATCTATCCCGGAGTAAGATTCAATGGCTTAGATTGGTTTGGATTGCCCAGCGATGACTATGCAGTTGGTGCATTGTGTATTCAGGCTACCATGAGTTCGCCTAATCTAACTGTTTCACAACAACAAACAGAGCTTGAAAAAATTTATCAGAGCTCCGATGTATTCGGGCTTTCACAGGATACATTTAGTTTAGCAAACACAGAAAATAATCTACCCACTAATGTTTTTAATAGCACGACTGACTTAAATGCAACTGTATTAAGTTTGTTATGTATAGATAGTATACAAACAGATCCCAATAGTGTTTTTGGAGACGGCCCTGCATTTGCAACTGTCAGGGAATTATACAAATATGATATCAGTAATATTTTTGGTGATGACGTTAGATTGGAAGGTAGTAAACAAGAAGTTGATTTATTTGTATTCCAGAGCAAAAGATTCGATAGTCTTGATCAAATTAGTCTGACAGACTATCTCAATGCAGCCAGCCAGAAAGAAAATGCGTATGTAGCCACACCAGAGAAACTTTGGGTCGACAGTGTCGACAGTGCTATGCTCGACGATACCAAAGCTAACATAGAGTTAAGATATCCTGGATTTATTCAGGGTGGATGGGGTTATTTTGAAAATAATTTGATGACCAGATACCAAACACCCCTGGTTGATACCAGATATGTCCACAATAGTATAATTTACGATCCACTTAGTGGAGCCAGAACCGCAGACTTATACGCATGGGATCCATTTAAAGGTGTTCTGCCAGGTTTTATAGACAAGGAAATAGATTACATAACAGAAACAGATCCGGTAGTATATAATGCACAGAGACATCAGTTTGGACAGAAACAAATTGGTGCAGTATGGTGGGACACAAGTACTATCAGATATCAGTGGTATGAGCAAGGCACTAACGTGGAACGTTGGAAAAACTGGGGCAAAGCGTTCCCAGGTTCCACCATAATAATTTGCGAATGGGTGGAGAGCAGAGCAAAGCCGCAGAATTACAATGGCGATGGCACACCCAGATGGACAGATCAATACATAACTGAACGCAGATGGGATACAGTAAAACAGGAATATACATTCTTTTATTATTACTGGGTAACAAATCGTACTACTGTTGATGCCAGACTTCGTGAGCTGCGTAATAGAAAATTTGATACCAGAACATTAGCCAGATATCTGAGCGATCCAGTGGGTTTTGGTATCCACATGATAAGTTTTCTCAGTAGTAATTCGGTAATGTTTAGTAATCTCAGCGACGTCCTTAAGGATTCTGGAAACCATGTACAAATAAATTTGGCAAGAGATCTGGATCCCGATGGCATTAAGCACACTGCATGGAAACTAATTCGTGAGGATGATGACAATAGCATTATACCTGAAAATATCACACTTAAACTCACAGATAGTTTAGCTGCTGAAAACTTAGTGGGTGAAGTTGTGCCAGATCCTTCTCTAAGCAAAGTAATGAGCTATGGCGCTAGCTTCAGACCCAGACAGAGTATGTTTGTTGACATCAAAGAATCCAGACGTACCATGGCTTACGTACTAAATGAAATATTTGCCAATTTAAAACTATACACTGATTTTCCAACCTGGGACAGTAATATGCCGGTATCAAGTACTTGGCAATATATTGAAAGAGTAAACTACTACTCAACAATATATGTTGATGAAAATACAAATGAGCCTGTGAGATATGACGATAGCTATAAGCCTATATTTAATGTATCAACTATAGCAGATCTCAACTCGCTAAGAGATTTACCAGACGGAACAGTAGTCCAGGTTGCAGGTACAGAACTTGCTGAACCGCAATTGTGGATATTTAATCAAGAGTCTGAAAATTTTTCACAGATCGCAATACTAAATGACACAATACGATTTAAAGATTCTGTATACACTGACGACACCAGCAGTGTAATGAGCTTAGAAATACGCAGTGTATTAAATCTTTTCAACAATGATTTATTCCAGAGATTTAATTTTTGGAATGTGCTGTTCTTCGAAATGCTAAAATATGCTTACATGGAACAAAGACAACTTGAGTGGGCATTTAAAACAACCTACTTGTATGTAGAAAAGGAAGAGCAGGATTTAATTCAGATATCTGGATTTAAACCCGATAATTATCAGGCTATTTTAGATTACATGGACGAAGCTAAACCTTACTCCAGTAAGATCAGAGAATATCGCGACGGGAAGTCTCCTCCCATGGAATCCATTGGTGTAATACAACCAGACGATGGCATTCCCAGTGATGGTGACTACGATGATATATCAAGTGGTGTTCCTGGTATACCAGGTTTACCTGGCCCAGGCGAGGGCACTGGTGATGGACCTGCAGGTGACATCAACCCCAACGCTGGATTACGCAGTGTGAGTGATTATGACAAACCTCCGTATCCCGATCCTGAAACTGGCACCATAAAAATCTTGGATGATTTCAATCAGTCAGACAGGGAAATCATGGCCACTAGTGGTGATTATATCAACTACTTTGGAGTTGATAACAAAGCAAATGATCCAATCAGACATAATAAAATTAATCTCACATATGATAGAACCAATTGGAGATTTACTGAGTATTTGTGGAATTCAAACACAACTTCACTGGAACAAAGCATTACTAACAATGTAGTTAATCTTAGCAACCAAACTGCCAAGCAAGTAAGCGCAAATACAGATGTCAGAGCCATAGACAGAATATTTAAGTTCGACCCAGTTGTGGTGGAACAATTTAATTTAGACATTGAAAACAATTATGGTATTTTTGATATCAATATAAGTTATCTAGCAAATGCATATGTCCGCAGAGTTAATAGTGTTTTTACTTCTACATTTGATTTATATAAATCCAATAAAGCAGTAAATGCATATGCTGGATGGAGGGATACTGATTGGGATCTACAAGAAGCACCTTATACTGCAATTACAACAAATGTCAATGTGGTGTCAGACATTGTGGAGTCAGGAAATCTTAATTTTACGCTGGCACTGTTAAAAAACAAAGTGGGTGGCGGTTGGCAAGGTGAGACCCTGGATGCAAATGTGTTTACCAAGGTAGTACCAGGAGCTGATCCCACTTACGATTATCAGACACAGTTTGGTTATGATTCACAGGAGTATGAGCAGTTTTACTGGGATGTTGTGCAAGAAGTTAACAACTATGTGGGTATATTCAAGCAACCGCCAGAAGTCAACCTCAGGAGAAATGACAGAGACTATGATGGATTTGACGGCATAAGTTTCCTCAGAGTATTATATGGCGAAGAACGCCCCGAAGAATTAGTACAGGTTGATCCCTATGAAACATTTATTGTAAACTGCGTAACTAACACACAGACAGCCAAGGTGCCCATAGGATTTGCAGATCAATATATTGATCCGGAAACGGGTAATACAATAATTGGCCATAACGGTAATATTGTTGTTACAGCTGGAGAAATTACTCAGATCAATCTTAGCGATGAACTTGTCAGAAGAAGCTTTGGTACTTGCAGAGCTGTTGATGTTTATGCAGAGGACTCCAATAATACAGGTTCTAATTCAACGTTCAGAGTAAATCTACAATCTCCACCCGACGGCTGGCCAGGTAGTCAAAGCTGGCCCCAGATTTCCAACGTTGAAATAACTCATGGTGGCGAAGGCTACGATGCCAATACAACTACAGTGTGGATGACAGTAGCACTAAACAAGAACGCCAATCCAGTACAATTCCAAATATTCGAGAGTTTATTTGGTCAAACAGATTATGGTAGAATCAGAAGTACTACTATGCTCAAGGAGGACTTGCTGTCCTGGGACGAGGAAATTACTTTGGTGGATCCAGATGTTGCACCTGATCCTTTACCGGGAGTACCTGCATACATTTGGTTAAATGGATCTGAGCTTATAAAATATGCCAGAAAGAATTCAGACACAGGTGTGCTTGGACAATTGCAAAGAGGAGCCGAGGGCACTACCATCCAGGATTGGAAGGCTTCAGATAATATCAAAGTATGGGACGGCACAGATGCCAGTAAGTTTAATAATTTAGATCCTCGTAAGAAAACATGGTTAGACACTGGTTTTAGATATGAAGCTTTGTATAATTTTGATGACAACAACTATAATGATAATGACAATCCAGGTAATACATATATAGTCTATGACGAATCCAATACAAATATGATGTATTCAGAATCAAATATCGATGTTATTGTTACCGAAATTTTAGGATCTAACACTGGCACGGGATTCCAGCCTGGATGGGATTACGGAAATGTATTTGCACAGACATGCAATGTATCTGGTATACAATTTCTGGAACCCGGCAAGGCAAGATTTACTTTGGACTGTGATGTCCCCCAGCTTGTTAATTTCTGCCAGGTCGTCACAGACTTTACCACGGGCGAACTAGACTTTGTGATTGATGAATCACCACTGGCTAGTGTAATAGTATTAGAGGATCCGCTCACAAATACTTCTATAATTGCAGAACAACTGGCTGGAAATGGCAATGTGGTTAGTAATATTATGCTGGTTCCAGTTGGTAATGATCGATATACCGCAGACGCAACTGTGAGAAGCAATATATTTGTTACTGGTGCAGCCAGTGGAAATATTAGCATCACAGAATCATATGTGCCAGTACTGGAACCCAATGCAAATATCACAGCTATTGCAGATATATCAGGACAAAATGTGTTTAGTGTAGCAAATACTATTAATAATATGTCACTGCCAACTGTTAGTGCCAGAGTTGATCAGGTGTGGCAATCAGGCATCAAAAGAAATTTCTTAAGAATTTCCGGCAGATACTTTACTATTACAGAAATAGATACGCCCACATTGCATATCGATACTGGCACCTATTTGGCTGAATGGTTTGAATATACTCAGCAGAGAAATAACACTATCATAATAGAAGATGAATTGTGGACTTCAGAAACTCTGGTTGAGGGTATGAGCAATACACAAATTACATTTAATATTGATTTAACTAACATCCCATGGGATCACGGCAGGGCCACAGGCTTCCCTGCACTAAGCTTAGCCGATTTAGCAAATACGGATTCTGCAAATGCCTATAGCATAATGAAGTTTTTGCATGGATTGGACCCACCACCCACCGAATAATAAACTAAGTGGTTAATTCAAAAGGATAAATACAACAATGTCAGAAGATAATAAAAACATAGAGAACACAGAGGCTGAACAGCCTAAAACAATACCCAACGAAACTGCTGGTATTAATGTTGAAGGGCACGTCTTTATCCGTGATAAGGAAACTGGCGAAGTTTTGCTTAACCAGAGAAATGCAATTCATTACGGTAACATGGCAAATTTAATTGCAAATGCACTTAACAACGCTCAGGGCGCATATATTCAGTACATGGCTTTTGGAAATGGTGGTACTAGTGTTGATACGACCGGAAAAGTGCTGTATAAAACACCCAGAGTGAGTGAGGCATTTGAATCGGGTGCTAACTTGTATAGTAGAACATACTATAAAACAATTAACACCACAAGTAATGAATTAGATAAAATTGATATCATAGCAGGACCAAGCTATACAGATATAAAAATGACTTGTACACTGGGATATGATGAGCCAGCAGATCAAGATTTATTTGACTCCAGCACAACCAATCAGGGCGATTATATCTTTGATGAAATGGCTATTTTTAGTTACCCCACACAACCCGGTGATGCAGTGCCTATCAATAGTAGCACGATGCTAACACATGTGGTATTTCATCCTGTGCAGAAGTCACAAAACAGAATCATAGAAATTATTTACACTATTAGGATACAACTAAGTTAAGGGATAGCTCATGCCATATGTAATTAATAATTCAAGTGGAACCAAACTATTTTATGTGGGTGATCAGAGTTTTAATACTGAGACTGCACTATCACTGCCAGGCAGAAATGTTCCTGACTATGGCGAAGTTATCGATACAAATTTTATTCACTTGCTGGAAAATTTTGCAAATGGAACACCTCCCCAAACAACTAGCACACTCACTGGTCAACTCTGGTATGACACAACAAATGGAAGTTTTAAAGTTTATGATGGTAATAAGTGGGTTCAACATAATAAAATTCCAGTAAGTGAGGGCGCGCCCGGCGGTACTGATACAGAAGGTACCATGTATTACGACGAAACAATTCGTAAGCTTAAAGTATTTTATGATAGTTCCTGGATAGATAGTTCCTATGCTGGTGAAATAAGTCAGGCATACAATACCATCGGCCAAGGGTCGCCTTCTCTGTATGGTACCAGGGTTAGGAATATTTTTCTTAAAAGGTTGAGCGATGACAGAGACGTTCCAGTATTGGCTATTGTGCATAGTTACAATGGTTTAACTGGCATAGATATTCCAGTAGGTACGGTAAACACTGCTTATGGATCAGAGACTCTGATTGGCATACTTAGCAGAGTTCCCACTTTTATAGTCAAGGATGTAAGCACAAACAGTGAGGAGGAAAACCTTAATTGGTATGATGAACTCAGTGAAGCTGGCGGCATTGGAATTGAAATTCGTCCAGGTTTAAATGTCAGAAAAGATGTTACTGCGGAATATCCTATATCAACTCTTGCACAGAGAGCTAAAACAAGTTATAATCTAAATTTGGGAAGCGTGGGCGCTGATGGCGCCAACATCGAAGCTGCTAATGTATTCAGACATGATGTTGATAGTCTACCAGCAAACACCCTAGCATATGACTTGGGAAGCGCATCAAACGTATTTGCAGAATTATGGGTAAATGACATTTGGCTCAGCAACTCGCTAGTTGCTAACGGCAATGCAAATATTAGCATAGGTACTGACGATAATCCCATAGAAAATATATATGTTACAAACATGGAAATAGATGGCAATCTAGTCATAGAAGGCAATGATGTTAGTATTGGAACAGTAAATAGTCCCGTGGATAGCATATATGCTAACTCTGCTTATGTATATCAAAGCATCAGCGTGGGTAACATAGTAGCAGGAACAAATTTTGTTCTGCCAGATTCCAGAGCAGGTAATAAACGCCTAGTGTGTGACGATAACGGTCAGACATACTGGATTGATAACGGTGGCTTATACACTAATATATCAGTAGAAAAAGGATTAAATTTTGAACAGGATTCATCGGATATTTTTTCCCCTGCAGAAAATATCAATAATCGTCAAGCTACCATAAGTCTCAGATTAGGCAATGGTTTAAATTTTGATTCAGCAGGTAATTTACAGATAAATCAGGACGACTTAACGTCTGACAACATTCAGGAAGGATCAACAAATTTATATTACACAGAAAAACGTGTGCATGATTTTTTAACCTCGGCAACAGCAGAGTCTAGAGATACTGGACTGGAAACTCAGTATGATAGTAGTACTGGCAATTCCAAATTGCGATTGCATGGCGGCGCCCCACGGGTTGTGGGCACTATAATTCCCAGCTTCAACTCCCCTTTAACAGTTATACAGGAAAGGACTAATAACAATGATGAATTTGGTTACAACCAAGTGGAGATTGATATAAAACTTGGCACCTTAGAAAGCCTTGATGAGTCAGGCGCTAATGTTGTTACAAGTGCAGGAATAATTAATACCACAGGTGAACTAGAGCTTGATTGGCCAGTAGTTGCAGAAAATTTATATACAACAGATCTAACGCGAGCGTCAGGAATAGAAGCTGTTGCGCTTGGGGAAGTAGGAATTGCCAGAGTGGATCTTCCAGATGTATCCTCAAGTCCAGCAACCCATCTAATTTATCTTAAAAGTTTAAACAATCTTGGGGGTGGTGAAAGTAAAGTAAGCGATATTTTATTTAAAAACAAAAATAATGAAATGACTGTTGGCACTGGTAAAATTAGTTTTGGTGCCAGCACTGATTATGTTTTAACTTTGGGATACGACCCTACTGGAGACAGACCCTATAATTCAACTGGTTCGATGCGGCACCTGGGCGATATTCATTTGATGAATGAAAATACAAGTCGTCCAGGCAGTTTGATGGCAGATGGTGACGTTACTGCATTTAAAATCTCCCAAAACTCCGACAAAAGACTGAAAAAGAATATATCCACAATCAATCATGGGCTGGAAAAGGTAAATGCATTACGCGGTGTGAACTATAAATTACTAAGAGACAACACTGCTCATGTGGGTTTAATAGCACAGGAAGTTGAGGAAATCGTCCCAGAAGTAGTATCCGAGGATTCTACGGGTATGAAATCTGTGAATTATGGCGCACTGGTAGGTGTCCTCATCGAAGCTGTCAAGGATCTGTCAGAGGAAATAGAAATTTTAAAAGCTAAGTTAGGAGACTAGCATGGCTGTACCCACCCGTCCAGCAGATGAACGAATCGATGATGTAGGAACTTACTACAATGCACCTACTGATCCTAATCAGTTTAAGATAGACAATAGCCTAGCTAATCAGCAATACATTGCTGATTGTGAAAATAATATATCAACAAATTCCGATATACGCACCCCAGAATTTAAATTAAAATCAGAATACACAGATGAAGTTACTGAGGATAAACTGATATTTACAGATGCAGACGGCACTGTCAGAAGATATTTTGTGCAGGGTGCGGAAACAGCTTCAGATTATTATTGTAAAAATCCAGGGGTAACCTCCACAGAATACAACTCCATGGTTCCATCAGCGCAGGCGCTATATTGCAATGAACTTGGTGGTGCAGTATCTGATACCGACATTACAATTTCAGGGTCTCAATTAAGTCAGGATGAAGATCTTATAATTTATGAAAAAAACACCACAGGCACTGGCGCAAAGTTTGCCGCCACAATAAGTGATGCAATCTTTGAGGCTGCTTTTACCTACCCAACCTACCGTCAACTAGACGAAGTATCTAAAATAATACTTGACGTTACTGATCTAAACGGAGTGGATTATACCTTAACCCCTATTTACGACTTCCCCTCATTGAGCGGACAAGAACAGGGTGCTATCCGAGAAAAATGCTGGTACTTTTTAAATGATTTATATTACAGATATCTAGGGCGAAGAATGGATAAGTCTGGTGCCAATTATTATGGAGACAAGCTATATGATTTACTCATAAGTTGTGCTTTCCCAGGCCGTACATGCAGACCCCAGGATATCAACCCTTTAATTATTGATGCGTTGAGGGGTTCTCCTGAGGGCGAAAAATACCAGAATAGATTATTAGCAGGGGATGTTATAATACCAGAGTATTATGCCTTGGCACAAGGTGGTGGCAGTAAGGAATTAGGTGGATTACAGGCAGGCTACTACACGTCAGGGGATAAATGGAAGTCACTTTGGGGCACAGCATTTTTTAATCAAAGTTTTGAAGCATCAAACGGCGGCCAACTAACCGGAGTAACAATTATCGATGGAGGCCAAAGTTATTTAGTAGGTGATACTTTTGGTGTTAGTATGCATAATAATCAGAATTCTAGCCTGGTAGAAGCAGAGTTCTCTGTCAGCAGTGTGGATAGCCAAGGTAGCTTAAGATATTTAAAGGAACCCATATGCGATTTTGTGAGCGAAACATCCAGAAAAGTTGGTGTGGAAATTTGGAATCCTAAGACAGAAAATGGGAATAACCCCAATGAATGTGCCAACATCGATGACTTCATAGGCAAGGCAATTTTAGAAGGCAGGTCTGATGGATTAGTATACGGATCAGGCCCATATTCTATTAATAGTGACAAAGCTACCGCGGCGGTACATGCTGGATTAATTAATGTTGGTACTACGGCAGAAATATTATGGTACTCAGCTGATTCCAATAAAATATCTAATTTCAGTGGTAGTACCAGAAACGGCATAACATCGTATGATACTGGTACACAAACTGCTGGAGTAATATCTGCTCTGGAGATAACAATCACAGGAATCCTGGGAAATGGATCATGGGCAGTAAAGCCCCTTGATGTATCAGGGTCTGGAGCAAAATTAAATGTCACACTAAATGCTAGCTTCAATGTTATAGAAGTTACAGTTGCAGTAGGGGGTAAAGATTATCAGGTCGGGGACACTTTTGAGATAATATCCGACGCAGTGGGCATTACAGAAACTCCTGCACTTATTACTGTTACATCAGTCAAGAGTGTAACAACACCAGGATCTTGTGGAATTAACTTAAAATTAGATAGAATTATAACACCAGACGTCTGTGTAAATCCCACTGAGACTTTGGAATTAAGTGTGGATCAAAATAATCCTGAAAGTGCTATTAGCTACTATGTGGAAAAAAATGTTGGATTATCCTATGTGGATTCTTCCAAGGACCGAATTATTGATCAAGTTCAGGACGATGACCCCAATTCTACTACTGATGAGATTTTGCAAGAATCCTCTTCACAAACATTTAATCTTTTTATGGAAAAAATTGCCAGACTACCTGCTGTGGTTGAATATCAGCAATACACACGAAAATTTTATAGCGCTGGGGGGATTTTAACACCAGAAATTACTGAACAGTTTGAAGAACAATTTTCCAATGAATTAAGTATAAGGAATCAAGTAATAGCGGTAACATCAGAATGTGATAGGGAGGATACGGATTCACCACCACCCGATGAGGATGCTGAAGATCCCTATACAGATAATAGATGTATATATGACCGAAGTTTATTTTACAATCCGGGAGTACATGGAAACAGTTTGGAAGATTTATGGACACATTTAGGTAAACCCGGTGGATTTAGTCAGGGCGACACTGGTTCCAAACTAGCAGACATAGTATGTGGCCGTCCTGCCAACGAAGACTTATATCAGGACAATGAGCCTGACATGTCAGATCTTGCTGGTTTACGAGTACAGCGCTGGCAACCATGCACTGATACATCCAATGATGGTAACACAAACTTAGGTGGCCTATTCCTAGACATAGCACCATGCCCAACCTCTCCCCCCATAGATTGTGAGAACGAAGTATATGAAACTGAATTAGCAGTATTTGATAAATCAGCAGAAATTATATACAAAGATGGATTAACAAAAGTTGGGGATTTTGTATCAGTAGCAAAGGATCCACAGGCTATAATTATTAATGACAAATATCTAGAACTTTTTAGTAGTAACACAGTTCAAAGACCAGCTGAAAGAGCGGGGTTGGAATACTGGGTAAATGCTGCAAATCAAACTGTAACTGGCACTAATGCAATATACTGGCCAGGAGGTGAGATTACCTATGGGGATGGCAAAAAATTTGTAAACAACTATGTAAAAAAAGCCACAAATGACACAGCAAAAGACATAAACGAATATTACGAAACAAGACTTGGCAGGCCAGCAGATGAGGGTGGCTTAGATTACTGGGTAGTTAAATATGATAATTACAAACCCTTTAATGGCACCAATGCCATCTTCCAGAGTGGTAGATTATTCATGAATGATGGTTTTGAAACTAACAATCAATTTGTAGTAGAAACCACAAATAGCTTTGCAGAGGCTATTAATAATAAATATCTTTCACG
>OBMK010001643.1_pt1 | contig 18420 bp, 26 predicted proteins | sample 1539081 | NCBI WGS metagenome assembly OBMK01 (sample SAMEA3355528, study PRJEB22509) | marine metagenome | biome: marine; feature: river plume; material: water | place: USA | collected 2010-08-07 | depth 0.5 m | reverse complement strand
TTATAATCCTTATATTCAAAGAAATATGAGTATAACTTTAAAATTAGAAAACTTTGTAATAGGACAGGATATAACAACAACTCCTTACGGGTATTTATTAGATTAATAATATGGCAAAACAAATAGGAGAGGAAACTAAAATTACTTTAGACCTCAAAACAATTGGATTAATTATAGTAGGGCTTTCGTCTTTAATAGGAATGTGGTTTGCATTACAAGCTGATATTGAAGAAGCAAAACAATTACCCGCTCCAGAAATACAGAGAATCGAATTTCAAATGAAAGATGAAGCAATTCGAGATGCTATAATAAATACACAGGATGATGTAGAGGAAATCAAAGAGCAACTTAATAAAATAGATGAAAGGTTGTTCGACTTACAAAAAAGAAACTAATATGAAAAATTTAATAGTTATAGTATTAATGTTATTATCAATAAGTAGCTATAGCCAGCAAATCTTAACTGATGACAATTTTGAAGAAGCTGTAAATGGACGATCAGCTTTTCAAGATGATAATATTTCAATAGTAGTTGTAGAGTTTTGGGCTTCATTTAATGATGCAAATTCATTTAAAGATTGGGATAAATTAAAAGGTGTTAAATACTATAAAGTAGATATCTCTAAAGCTCCTCAAGCTAAAAAAGATCATAAAGTTAGAACAATTCCACATATTATTGTATTTTTAGACGGGTACGATGAAAAACACTTTAAAGCAGGTTTAGATTTTGCTATAAAGGATTCATGGGAAGATATTCAAGAAAGTATAGATGAACTCTTAAACGAAAGTAAATTTTAGATTATGAGAAAGTTAATGATAGTACTTATGGCATCCGCAGTTTTAATGACAAGTTGTGGAGCTACCAAAAATGTAAACAAAAAAGAATCAAAAAAAGAAGTAGTAAGTGGAGAGCATGACCCAATAATGAAATTACTCTTATCAGGTCTAATCATATTATCTATTAATTTTTTAGTAACAAAATAAAGATTATGGCAAACGGTGAAAATACAACACAACCTTACAAACCTAGTTTAAACGCAGGTGCTAACGCTAACGCTGAGGGTGGAACAGATAATACAGACACTAGTCTAAACGGAGAATATAGAGCCGGTGCTGGTATATATGTAAACGCTCAAGGTGAGTGGACAGACCCAAACGGTACTGTTCTAAGAGGTGAAGCCTTAATGAAAGCAGAAGCTAATGCATCCGCAAAATATGGCGTTGGTTACCGAGATGGTAATCTATATATAGAAGCAGTAGCGGAAGCAAAATTAAGAGCTGAAGTTGCTTTGAAAGCAGAGATACAGAATGGAGATAATGCCGCAGGTGTTGAATTATATGCATATGCAGAACTTTATGCTTGGGCAGGTGGTGAAGCTAATGTAGGTACAGATGGATGTTGGTTCGAAGGTGGTGCAATAGCTGGAGCTAAAGCAGGTGCTGGTACAAAAACATACTACACAAACGAAGCATTAGGAGTAGCCGCAACTAATAACACATCAGTATCCGTAGGAGCACAAGTTGGTGGAACTATCGGTGGTGGCTATCAAGTACCAGATTGGAACAAGGATAGTAAACCAATTACAATAGGTGGTTCAGTAAACCTAGCACTTATTGTAGGTGTAAAGACTGAAGGAACTGTTACAGTTGATGTAGACCCAGCGTATGATGCGATTGTAGAAACAAACAATGAAGCAATTGATGCAGCAGCAGCGTTACTTAAAACTCAAGAAGCTGAAAGATTGAAGAGAGAAGCTGAAGCAGCTCAAAGAAAATTAGAAGAAGCAGCAGCAGAATTGCAAAGACAAAAAGATGCAGCAGCGGCTGAATTAAAAAGACAAACAGACGCAGCAGCAGAAGCTTTAAGATTAAAAGATGCAGCAGATGCTTTAAATAAAGCAAAGAAGAAAACTAAAAAGAAATTAGATCCTAGAAACTGGTAATAAAAAATAATATGAGCTGTTATACAAGAGAACAAATAGAAGAAGTAATGAATGCCAAAGGCTACAAATACTTCACAGGAGGAGACTACGATGTTAATATCATTGGAATAAGAAACTCAGAAACTAACAATAGAGTCACTAATGCTTTCGATGATTGCATGACATTATCTTATAAAATAGAAGGAGAATGGCAATTCCATTGCTTTCCATGTACTACCGATCCTGGAACACATTGGGTAGAGAATGTACTTAATGATAGAGGAGTAGCGATACTTAAACCGGGTCAATATAGAGGTTCTCATAAATTAAGATTACATGCTGGTAAATATTTAGCTTTAGGGCAACAAAAACCAGTTAAAGTATATCGAGACAATAATAGAGATGACAAATATGACTTATTAGAAGAAAATGTACATGAAGGTCTTTTTGGAATTAATATTCACAGAGCTACTGGAAGAGCAGGCGGTAAGTCAACTAGGGTAGACAAGTGGTCTGCAGGCTGTCAAGTTATAGCTGACAATGATGATTGGCATGAGTTTCTAGATATATGTCAAATTGCTAGAGAAGAATGGGGTAACTCTTTTTCATATACTTTATTAGAATCTTCTGATATAGTTGGATAATAAAAAAATTATTCTTATATTAATGTTATGAATGGAAATAAACTACAGTCATATCTACTATTTGCAATATTAGGTATGTTTGTCGCCTATATGATATGGGGACAAGATAAAATAGAAGTAGATGTAAAGAGCTATGAGAATAAGATTAAAGCTCTAGAGACTACAATTGACTCTACCTATACACTTAACTTTGAGCTTAACAATAAGATACTGGAACTTGACAGCAACTTAGAAGAGTCAAGAAAGAAGATCCAGCAACTTAACGGAAGTATATACAGAATTAAAAAAGAAACAGATGAAAAACTTAATGCTATTAACGATTACTCTAATGATGAGCTTTACCTCTTTTTCACAGAGCGTTACAGACAGTACAACGATTCAATTAAAGAAACCGATAGTAAAGTTAGTAATTAAAGACCTTATAAAAGGAGATGCAGCTAAAAAAGAAGTAGTTGTATTTACCGATATTATTAAGCAACAAGAAATACAGATTTTTACAAAAGATACTATAATCAGTACTTTAGATTTAAAAATTATTAACTTAGAATCGATAATTACTAATAAGTCGAATCAAACTACTTTATCTCAGGAACTTAACGTTGAGCTAGAAAAAGCACTAAAAAGACAGAAAAGAAGGACTTTTGTCTACAAAGTTGGAACAGGCGTAGGCGCTGTTTTAGCACTAATCCTTCTAGCTAAGTAGTAACTTAACTATTTATTAATATGAAGGAACTACTAAAAACACTGAAAAAAGGTTTTTTCCCTTCACTTATTGCACTATCAGCTCTAAGTGTGAGCTTATCTGCTGCTTTCTATTCAGTTAGCGGTCTATCAAAACTCTTTGCAGGAGCCTCAACGGAAGTAATTATTATGGCTGGTTCATTAGAAGTGGCTAAGCTAGTTATAGCATCTCTGCTATATAGGTATTGGGATACATTGAATAAGTACCTTAGAATGTATTTATCCATTGCTACGATAGTATTAGTATTAATTACAAGTATGGGTATTTATGGATTCTTAAGTGCAGCATATCAAGAGACTTACTCTAAACTTACAATTACAGAGAATGAAAAGTCTTTTATTCAACAAAAAGTAGATTTTTATGAAAAAGATGTTATTAGATTCGATAAAGAACTTGAAAGAATATCTACTAACATTAGTACTCTTTCCAATGCTAGGTCTCAATCAATCCAGGTACGAGACACCTCGGTGGCTGGGGGCGTTAGAACAACAGTCTCTACTTCCGAAATTAGGTTGGCTCAAAACCGTATCAAATCTGAAGAAGAAAATCGTAAAGCTATTCAAAAAACAAGAGAAGTAGCCGCTGATAGTCTACAGAAATTTCAACTTCAAGTATTAGAATTAGAAAATAATCCAGAGATAGCTGGCGAATTAGGACCATTACAGTATCTTTCCGGACTTACAGGAGTTCCTATGGATAAGATAATTAATATATTACTATTAGTTATTATATTTGTATTTGATCCATTAGCTATTTCGTTAGTAGTAGCAGCTAACTTTGCATTTGATAAAGCATTTGAAAAAAACCTCTACGGTGAGTACTCTGATATAGATGGTTTGTATGATGATGATGAAGATGATTATCCGCTACCTAATGATGACCTAACTGAAGCTGCTAGAGAATTTGAAGTAGACGCTGAGGTAGTAGCACCAAAAGGACCTTACTCCAGCCGTATGGATATAATTGGTCAAAACGGTAACGATGGAGAACATTATGAAGAAGAGACTCCAGTTGAAGATGTACACCCTGTTAAGATTATACAGAAAGGACCAACAAACCACAATGTCCTATTCAGTGACGGTACTCAAAAAAGAGTAAATAAAGACGATAATATTATTAGATACCTGTAGGTTATTTAAAATATTTTTCGTATCTTTATTATATAAATAAGTTATAATAAAATTAGTCATATGAGTAAATTAGTTACTATGCTGAGAAAATCAGCAGAAGCAGATCAAGCGAGAGCTTTACTATCCTTAGATTTATTAAATAACAAAGCAGTCGGTATTGGAGACCATTCGACATTAGACTTCTATACTAACGCTGAAGAAGCTTTAGCAATGTTAGTAGAAGCAGACGACAGGTTAAGTACGTTAGATAAGTACTTCTCTAAAAATACCCAAAGCGTAAATTTAATAACTGAAAATACATCAACAACATGAGCGATAGAGAAATAATGAATGCTAAGAGAGGTCCATCAGCAATAGAAATACTTAAAGATGAGTACCCAACAATCCATGATGGTTATCAACAAATTATGCACGAACAGTTTGAACTATTTGCTAAGAAGCATTTAGATTATGGAATGCATAATGTAAGCGCCGGAACCAATTTAGATACTAAAGATGAAGTAGAGTTTGCTATGACAGGTCTATGGTACAGATTATCTGATAAGATCAACAGATGGAAAAATATGATCATATCTGGGCGTAAAGCTCAAAACGAAACATTAATTGATACCTTTCAAGATGTAACGAACTATGGAATTATAGCTCAGTTAGTATCAAGAGGTATGTGGAAAAACGATAAGTAGTTTGAAGAAAATCTATCCAGATAGAATTAAAAAGAAAGCTAACCCTTTAGTTAAAGAAGTTTGGGAGAGTAAGTTAAAGCAAGCTCCTAGAGCAAATAAGCATATATCTTACTCTCAACTCTCTACATTTGCTAGTTGCCAACGTCAATGGTATTTGCAATATGTTAAGAAACTAGCTCCTTATCAAGCATCTATACATGCAACTTTTGGCACAGCATTTCATGAAACGTTACAGACTTGGTTGGAAGTATTATATCATGATAAAGTAAAGACAGCTAATGAAATGGATTTACATAGCCTTTTATACGATAATATGATAAAAGCTTATAAGTCTACTAAGGCTCAAAACTCACATGAACATTTCTCAACGACAGACGAACTTACTATGTTTTGGATAGATGGGAAAAATATACTTGATTTTATTACTAAGAAAAGAAGAGCATACTTTGGTACTAAGGGAGTTTATTTAGCCGGTATAGAGACGCTCTTATACCAAGAGCTACGCCCTGGAGTGATGTTTAAAGGCTTTATAGATTTAGTATTCTATGATGAGAGAGTTGATAGATGGAAAATTGTTGATATCAAAACATCTACCTCAGGATGGAACGCCTATGCTAAAAAAGACGATAAGAAATTAGCACAGATACTTCTGTATAAGCAGTTCTTTAGTAAGCAGTTTGATATTCCTATTGATAAAATTGATGTAGAATACTTTATTGTAAAGAGGAGAGTTCCTGTTGAAGCTGAATTTGCAGCTATGCAAAGAAGAGTTCAAGAATTTAGTCCAACAGCAGGACCAAGAAAAGTAAAACAAGCAGTAGGCTTGATGGAGCATTTTGTAGAAAATGCAGTTAGTATGAATGGAGAGTATATAGATAAAGACTACCCAACCCAGCCTTCTAAGGATAGCTGCAGGTTTTGTGCCTTTAAGGAGATGAGGATTTGTCCTGATGCTGTTTTATAAACTTAAGCTATTTATATATAAATATATATTACAAAGATAATTAGTTATGAGAAAAAATGAAAAGTTGACTTCAGTCAAAATTACTCAACCACTATTCGATCAATTTAAAATGAGCTGCTTGCAGCATAATTTTTCTTTTAAAAAGCTTGCCGATCGTGCAATATTTCTTTATCTTACTGATGAAGAGTTTAGGAAACAAATACATAATCAAAATAATATCTTAATCGACAAAGTGAATGAAAAATAAATTAGGTTACTTACCAAAAGAAGAACGTAAGAAAATACTTCTTCTATGTGATGATATCAGAATGCATTCAGGAATTGCTACGATGGCAAGAGAGTTTGTAGTAGGTTCTGCACACCATTTTAACTGGTATCAAATAGCAGCAGCAGTTAAACATGACAAAACAGATAACGTATTAGATATATCTCATGATGTAAACAAGCAGATAGGTATAGAAGATAGTAATGTTAGGTTGAAACCTAATAATGGGTACGGAGATGCTGCTACTGTCCGTGCTACTATTGCTAACGAAAAACCAGATGCAATTTTTATATTTACAGATCCAAGATACTGGACATGGTTGTTTGAAATAGAAAGAGAAATAAGAAGTCAAATACCAATTATATGGTTAAACATATGGGATGATCTTCCTGCTCCGATGTATAACAAACAATACTACAATTCAGTAGATGCTTTGCTTGCTATTTCTAAACAAACTAAAGTTATTAATGAATTAGTTTTACAAGGTGATTATAAAGATAAGGTAGCTGAGTATGTTCCTCATGGTATTAATACAGATCAATTTAAACCAATAGATAAGGAAAGTAAAGAATATATCGAATTTAAAAAGCAAGTCTTTATGGATAAAGATTATGACTTCGTAGTATTCTTTAATTCTAGAAATATACATCGTAAGAGACCAGGTGATGTTATACTATCATACAGATTATTTTGTGATAAGATAGGTAAGGAAGCAGCATCGAGATGTGCATTAGTTATGCATACACAGCCTAAAGATCAACATGGAACAGACTTACATGCAGTAAAAGAGGCATTATGTGATCCTTCCTACGTTAATGTTTTATTCTCAACTACTAAACTTACCCCAGCTCAAATGAATGGACTGTATAACTTAGCAGATGTTACTATGTTAATTTCATCTAATGAAGGATGGGGATTATCATTAACAGAATCTCTAGTTACCGGTACTATGATTATAGGAGCAGTTTCAGGAGGTATGCAAGATCAGATGAGATTTGAAAATGAGAAAGGAAAATGGTTAGAGTTATCACCTGACTTTCCTTCTAACCATAGAGGTACTTATAAGAAGCATGGAGAATGGGCAGTGCCTGTATTCCCTTCTAATATAGCATTAGCTGGTTCTGTACCTACTCCTTATATATTTGACGATAGAGTATCATCAGAGGATGTAGCAGAAGCACTATTAAAAGTTTATAAGCTACCCCTTAAAGAAAGAATGGCAAGAGGTGAATCTGGTAGAAAGTGGGCTACTTCTGAAGAAGCAGGCTTTACCGGAAAGGCGATGAGTGAATCTATCATTAAGCATGTTAATAAAACTATTGATACTTTTAAACCTCGACCAACATTTGATTTGATAAAGATAGATGCAAGACCAAGTAATTATATAGAACATAAAATAACAGGATATTAATATGAGCAAAAGAAATTGTGTAGTAAGCTGCCCTGCAGATACATATTCAGGTTACGGAGCTAGAAGTAGAGACTTTGTTAAAGCTTTAATTAAAGCAAAACCAGATTGGGATGTAAAGATACTTTCTCAACGATGGGGTAATACTAGATTTGGTTACTTAAAAGACCATAAAGAAGATGACCTCTCTAGCAGAATAATACCAGGACTAGACGTTAAACCAGATGTATGGGTACAGATTACAATCCCTAATGAATTCCAAGCAGTAGGTAATTACAATATAGGAGTCACTGCTGCAGTAGAAACTAATCTAATGCATCACTCTTGGGTAGAAGGAGTAAACAGGATGAATCTTATCTTAGCTTCTTCTAAACATTCAAGAGATGTTATCATAGCAACTCAGTTTGAGGGTAGAGATAAAGATACTAATCAAGTTGTTAAGGTTATAAAAGCAGAAACACCTGTCGAGGTATTATTTGAAGGAGTAGATATAGAGAAGTACGATACTAAGAATGTTATTAAAAGCGAAGTTACTGAGTCATTAAACTCTATAAAAGAATCTTTCTGCTACCTTTTAGTTGGACATTGGATGCAAGGTGACTATGGTCAAGATAGAAAAAATGTAGGTTATACTATTAAGTCGTTTTTAGAACATTTTAAAACTAAACAAAATCCACCTGCTTTAATTTTAAAATGCCATACCTCTACTACATCTATAATGGATAGAGAAAGGATACTAGCTAAGATTGAAGATATTAGAAAATCAATTAAAGGTAGTAGGATTCCTAACATATACTTAATGCATGGAGAAATATCTGATGAGCAGATAAACGAACTATACAATCACCCTAAGGTGAAAGTAATGGTCAGCCATACTAAAGGAGAAGGATTTGGAAGACCTTTATTAGAATTTACGACTACAGGTAAACCAATTATAGCTTCAGGATGGTCAGGACATACAGACTTTTTAGATCCTGAACTTAGCACTTTAATAGGAGGTACATTACAGAACGTACATCCTTCAGCAGCAGTAAAGGATTTAATACTTCCTGAGTCTAGCTGGTTTACTCCTAACGATTCAGATGTAATAAAAGCGTATAAAGAAACTTTTAAAAAGTATAAAGCTAAAGTTACTAATGCTAAAAAGCTTAGACATAGAACTTTAAAGACTTTTACGTACGATCATATGGTTGTAGAATTAGAATCAATATTAGATAAACATGTAGGTAGTATGCCACAACAAATTAAATTAACACTTCCTAAATTGGAATTACCTAAATTACAAAGAATAGATGGATAAAGATAAATTAGTAGACGGACCTTTCGGGAGTAATGCATGTTACGAACGAACTATTGTAGATGGAAACACAAATGAGACTATAACAACATGGCTTTGTTTTGGTAGTGGGTATTCATCATCAACATTAATGGATAAAGATAGTCCAGCAGTTAAAAATGCTATCGAGTCATCCCCAGAGCTTTATAAAGATCTGATGCATGAAGATAAGAATGGCAGAGTATGGCTACCAGCAACAATAACACTTCCTGGTAAAGGAATGGTATTTATAGATGGAACGAGTAAAGATAAATGGAGTTGGACAGCTGTAGACTCAATTCAATTAACTGAAGAAGATAGAAAGACTGGTAAGTATCCAGAAGATCAAACAGTTAGAATGGATATGAAACAGAAAAGAATCTACGCTAAGACGGATTTTATGGATGCTTTAGAATCTATTGGATTTTTTAATTTACCTTTAGAGTAATATACAGTATGAAAATAAGCTATGCAATAACAGTCTGTAACGAATACGAAGAGATTCAAAAGTTAATATCTACTCTGATGTTAAATACAAATGGAGAAGATGAGGTAATAGTCTTATTTGATAAAAAAGCCGGAACAGCAGAAGTATGGGAATACTTAGTAGGACTTCAAAGCCAAGATTTAATTAAAGCATATCCTAAAACTTTTAAAGGTCACTTTGGTGACTGGAAAAATTACTTATCAAGTTTATGTACAGGTGACTTTATATTCCAAATAGATGCTGATGAATATCCAAATGAACATTTATTAGAAACACTTCCATTTATATTAGAACAAAATAAAGGTGTTGACGTTATATTGGTGCCTAGAGTAAATACAGTAGAAGGATTAACTCAAGAGCATATAACAAAATGGAGATGGAATGTTAATGAAAAAGGTTGGGTTAATTGGCCTGACTACCAATGGAGGGTTTATAAAAATATACCTTCAGTTAAATGGGTGAATAAAGTTCATGAACGTTTAGATGGGTTTAAAGAATATGCAACTCTTCCTTTAGAAGAAAGCTACGCTTTGTATCACCCTAAAAAAATAGAACGTCAAGAAAAACAGAATGCTTATTACGATACATTATGATAAAAATAGATGTAAAAATTGGCGATACTATAATGGTTGGTCGCTTTAAGAATAAAAGAGTTAAAGTTAAAAAGATAGAGTATGATGAGTTTGGCATGCCTATCATAAACGGTAAACCAGGATGTAATTTTAGATTGGTGCCAAATCCTAGATAAACCTATTTATAAATAAAGATGTATAAACGTAGCAAATCAACTAAATCAAAATCTAAGTCTAATGAGACTAAGAAACCCCTTATGAATTATTTTGAAGCTCTTTCTTCAGTTAATGATATTAAAGGTACATTTATAGAATTAGGATTTGGAAAAGGTGTAAACCTTAAAGAGTTTATTTCCTATATGAATAATGAAAGTATTACCAAGAGAGATATTTGGTTATATGATTCATTTGAAGGATATAACGACCCAGTAGAAGAAGATGGTAGTACCTTTGTTAAAGGAGGATTTAAAAGACCATTCGGACCTGCAATGGATATACGTCATACAATTAAAACTAATATAACAGTAGTAAAAGGTTTTGTCGAAGATACATTTGGCGGTTCTTATTTATCTGATCAACCTATAGCGATTGCACATATGGATTTGGTTAGTTACTCAAGTACTCTTTTCTCTTTAAACAGAATACATAGCAAACTAGCAATAAAAGGAATTGCCGTTATATCAGGATATAAAGATTATCAAGGAGTTAAACTAGCGTTAGATAAATTCTTAGAAGATAATAAAGCAGATTATAAAGTGATATCGAAAGATAACATTGCAGTAATAAAAAGAACAGTACATAAGACTGTAAAAGGTTCCATAAAGAGATCAATTACTCCAAGGTATTAGTTGCTTCTTAAATTAGTTTTTCTTATATTAAAATATGGTTATATACGTAGACATCGACGATACAATTGCTGATTATGATATTAATGACAGTAAAACTGACTATCATAAAGCTCGTCCAATTTCAATTAATATTGATAAAATAAATAAACTTTACGACGAAGGTAATAGAATAGTATACTATACTGCTAGAGCTTCAGTTAATAAAGAAAAGAGAGAAGAGTTTACTACTCTAACAAAAAAGCAACTTACATTATGGGGTGCTAAACACCATGAACTTAGCGTAGGAGACAAACCTGCGTATGATTTACTTATATGTGATAAAACAAAAAGAATAGAAGAGTTATGAAGAAAACGTACATTATTGGAGAGATAGGAATCAATCATCAAGGAGATTTAAAAATAGCTAAAAGGTTGATTGATATTGCTGCTGCTGCTGGATGCGATGCAGTTAAATTTCAAAAGAGGAATCCTGATATTTGTGTTCCAGAAGCACAAAAGAGTAAACCTAGAAGTTGGCAAGGAGAAGATATGACTTACTTAGAGTATAAGTATAAGGTGGAGTTCGGTAAAGAAGAATATGATGAAATAGATCGATACTGTAAAGAGCAAGGAATTGCCTGGTCAGCATCTCCATGGGACTTAGATTCTGTTGAGTTTCTAACCCAATATGATATTCCTTTTATCAAATTACCATCAGCATCATTAACAGATGATAATCTTCTTTCGGCATGTGTAGAGAAATTTCCTAAGGTTATTTTCTCAACTGGTATGTCTACCGAAGAAGAAGTAAATCATGCAGTAGAGGTATTAAGATACGCTCAACTACATTATAATAAGAAGCATCCAATAGGCTTACTTCATTGTAATTCTACTTACCCTGCACCGGTTAATGAATTGAATCTTTCAGCTATCAAGACTTTAAAAGAGAAATACCCAGACTTTATTATTGGATACTCAGGTCATGAAATGCTATTAGGTACAACAGTTGCTTCGGTACTGTTAGGAGCAGAAATTATAGAAAGACATATTACATTAGATAGAAATATGGAAGGTTCGGATCATAGTGCCTCAGTAACTCCTCATGGATTATTTAAACTTGTATCAGGTATTCGAGAACTAGAACAAGCTTATGGGGATGGAGTTATACAGGTAACTGAATCTGAAAAACCAGTAAGAGAAAAACTAAGAGGTTAATGAAGATAATGCACATCGGGGTCTATGATAGAAACATAGGCGATAATATTGCTATACAGAACTTACAGCGTTCTCTTAGTATGTATATTCCGGATGTTCATGTCATAGGATTAGATTTACAGACTATATGGAAATCCAATAATTCACCTACCCATATGAGAGCATTATACAATGACTTTGTTAAAAAGGATATTGATATAATAGTAGTAGGAGGTGGAGGTTTACTGGAGTACGGTGGTTACGAAAACTACCATAGTAAATGGAAACTACCATTTTGGGAAGAGACTTTAAAGTTTATAAAAATACCTATTGTGTTTTACGGAGTAGGGGTTAATATATTTAGAGGAGGAATAGATTATTCTGAACAAGCTAAGAAAGCATTACAGGATACAATTAACCATAGTAAAGCATTTGGAATAAGAAATGATGGTTCGTACGATAAACTAAAAGACTGGATTGGATTAGATGTATCTAAAGTTGATATAGTTCCAGATCCTGGATTACTACATCTAGATAGATTTAATATAGAAAGAAAAGAAACAGTATCAGCATTAGGTTTTCAACCTGCTATTAATAAAAGTAATGGTATAAATAATAATAGGTTTGTAAATGAATTTAATTTAAATATTGTTAAAGATTACTTTAAGGACTGTATATCAATTCCTCATACGATAAGTGACTTTAAGTTTGGACATCCTATAGTTCCTAAAAGTAAATTTGAAAATGAGTATAAAATATTTGAAAATTTAGATAAGTTTTTGGATAAGTACAAGCATATAGATCATGTAATTGCTATGAGAGGTCATGGACAGATGATCTCAATGGGATTAAATATTCCCGGCATTTACTTAAGTACTCAAGATAAGGTAAGAGACTTCTCAGTTAAGAATGGATTTGAAAACTACGATGTAGATATTAGAAAACCAGATTGGTTTGAAACATTAAAAAGAAAACGTAGTCAACTAACAGAAAAGAATTCTTCTTATTTAAAAGAGTGGTATGAAATTAGAGATAAATTTATAGCAGACTGTCATATTATAGATAAAAATTGGATAGAAAAAAACTTTAAGTTATGAAATGTATAATATGTGGGGGTAACACAAACCTTATCCAATATAAAGTTTCACAATGTGAGAACTGTAAGCATACATATATAAACTACGACGGAGACGGTATACATTACCATAAATCTCTGTATAGAAGTAAAGGAGAAGAAGGCAGAAGAGATCAAACAGAAGTAGTTAATGGAGTATTCACAGATAAATTCCACGAAAGGAGAGACGATATTTGTAAAAAAAGAATTAGCTTTTTAGAGCCAATTATTAATAAAGTAGATTCGTTACTTGATATAGGAGCAGGCGGAGGAACTTTTTTAAACTTAATTAAAAGTAGAATTAAGGAAGTAGAAGGAACTGAAGTTAGTGACATATGTAATGAAAACTTAACTAGAGATGGCTACAAAGTATATCACGGAGCATTTACTCAAATGGATATAGAAAAGAGTTACGATTTAGTTACCTGTTGGCATGTATTAGAGCATATTGAAAACTTAAAAGATTTTCCAAAGAAAGCAGCTCAATGTACTAATAAGTATTTAGTTTTAGAAGTACCTATTAATAGAAGACTTAGGAATCCTGATGTAGAGTTTGATGGACATTTTCATTACTTCACAAAAGAATCGCTAGCAAAATTATTCGAAGATTACTTTGAAGTTGATTTTATTATACCCGGAGTACAGCAACCTTGTTTACTAGCTCAATTTAGAAAAAAATAATGGATTTCGAAAGAAAATATACAAAGAAAGATATACTCATCATTGGAGGAGGTACATCTACAAACGATGTTAAATGGGAGAATGTTATTAACGATAATACTTTTATCTGGAGCTGTAATGATTTTTACTTAAACAAGAGAGTTACAGATCAAAATCTAGATCTTTATCAACTTGCTTATACTACAGACCTATATGATAAAAGTCTTATTAAATACTTAAATAAAGTTCAACCGTTTACCTACTTTGAACCGCAACACTATAGAAATAAATGGCAAACAGAAGAGTTTAAGATATTTAAATCTAATATAGAATATGATACTTATGCTATGAATATTGATATAGGCCAATTAAACTATTCTATAGGTCAACGAGCAGGAGCAGTACTTAGATTAATCATTTTAGCATTATCTACAAATGCAAGCAATATATACTTTGCTGGGTTTGATGGTTTTAATAAAGATTTCTCTAACTCTCATGCATTTTCAGGCCATAAAGGACTAAAGGATACAGATACTAGAAGAGATTGGGAGAAAGACTATTACAATGTATTTATGGAAGCTTATATTATTTTAGGTGAATTAGATAAAGATAATAGATTACAAAATTTAGGAGAAGGACTTAGTTATAATTTAGGGACTGAAGCTTCAAAGAAGTACTTCCCTTTAAGAAAAGAGATATATGAAAAAATCAGATAGTATTGCAATTGTAGTGCAAGCAAGATTAAACAGTCAAAGAGTTCCTCAAAAGATGATTAGAGACTTTGCAGGAACAACTTTGTTTGATGTTGTACTAGATAAACTTATAGCAGCATTTCCGGACAGTAAAGAACACATATGGGCTTCAGTATATGAAGATGAATTAATAGACATAGCTGGTAATAAAGGAGTTAATATTTTCCGAAGAAGTTATGAATCAGCTAATAATGATAATTCATTACAGAAGATTTACGAATGGCATGATCAACTACCTAAACACTATAAGTACGTAGTATTAGTATCAGGATGTAATCCATTACTAAAACCTGAAACTATTGGAAATTTCCACAATCAGTTTAAGAATCAAGTAGAAGAGAATTTATTTGCTGTTATAGAAAAGAAAACGTACTACTGGAATAAAGAAGGTTCTTTAGTTACCCCTTGGCCTGCAGATCAAACAATAATGAATACAAAGGTAGTAGAGCCGACCTATGAAGCAGCTCATGTACTATATGCTTCAAAATTAGATCTCATAAGACAGGATAAGTTTATGGGAGACTTTCAAGCACCGGGCGGTATAAAATTATTTACTATGCCTGAACTAGAAGCATTTGATATAGACTATGAATGGCAATTTGAATTAGGAGAAAAATTATATGAGAAGCTTTAAGAATATAATATCAACTACAAACGATAGTTACGAAAGAGTAAAGTTACTCAAAGATGCCTGTAAGGGTGAGACTGTTTACTTAGTTAGTTGCGGACCTTCTTTAACTACTCATGATAGAGAAAAGCTATTAAGTAAATTAAAAGGAAAGACAGTACTAGCATGTAAACAGTCCTATGAATACGTTAAAGAGGTAGCATCTTTCCATCTTATGTCTGCGTACTCTTATCAACCATACGAATATTACTCACAAGATACTATTGTTCATTGGCAGTTAACAGCTATGAATATGCCTTATGAGATTAACAGAATTGAAAACGAATGGAAGTCACCAGCTGATATGTTAGTTCCTTGTTACTCTACTCCGTGGGTACAGATGAATAATACAACTGCTTACAGCAGAAACTTTAAGAACTTCGAAGCATACTCAGAAGGTAAAATAATATGGGGACCTGGTATAATGTATGAATCTGGATTCGGCTTAGCAGTACATTTAGGAGCAAAAGAGATTGTTACTATAGGATGGGATATAGGAGATTTGTCTAAGTTCGAAAAAGTTAAAGGATATAAGTTAGGAGATGACGATTGGGTAAAAGAACATGCTGATTCTCTATACAAAACACATGCAGGTTCAGGACCAGATTACGAAGAACTAAAAGAAACTATAGATAGTACAGCAGAAATGTATGATTATTTCTTGGATAAGGGAATAAAAATTCGTATATTGTCTGATAGGAACCCAGGTGATAACCGATTTGAAAGGATAACATTAGATGAATTATAAGATAGCACTGTACTGTAAAACATATCCAGGTGACTTTAATAGAGTTGTTAGGTTATTTGAAAGTATTCATAGACATAATAAAGATAAAATTCCTCTATATATTTCTTGTGAAGCTGAGTTTAAAGGTTCACTAGAGTCTAAGATCGGTATAGAAGGTTATACTTATATAGAAGATGAAAGTCTATATACAGCTACAAGGCCAATGGCAGGATGGGAGCATCAAATGCTAGTTAAACTAAATGCATTTAAAGGTATACCAGCAGATAATTTACTACTACTAGACTCAGATGCTTACTTTATTACTGACTTCTATGAACAGGATTTTATTGCTTACGATAACATACCTTATACTATTATACATGAAAATACTCAAGTATCAGAATATGAAGCATTATTAAAAGGTGGTGATTATTCTAAGACAGGATATGTAAAAGCAGTAGAAGCATATAGATCAATTTTTCAAGGTAAGTCAAATAGAGTATACGACTATGGACCTAACCCGCATTTATGGAGTAGGAAAGTTATAGAGCATTTTAATACTCACTACTTAGCTAAAAACAATTTATCCTTAGATGAATTCTGTTTCGGTATAAAAGAGCAATTTGGCATACATTTTAGAGAAACATTAACATACGGAGAATATCTACTAGCAACTAAAGTAATAGATATAGTTCCTTGTGGACCTTTATTTAAAGTCTACCACTGGAAAGAGTTATATGATTTTGAAATGAAATTAGATTGGGTTAAAGAAGAGGAGATTAAAAAAACATATTTAGGAATAATTAAACAAAGTAACTGGTCATGATATTATATCAAGTACATCATATGTGGTACGAAACAGCTATGATACAAGAGTGCTGGGATTCAGTATTAGCAGCTCTAAAAGCTTCTCCTAACACAGATGTAAAGATTGAAATATGTTTAAACAAACAGACATATGTAGAGAAACCTAATGAAGGAAGTAAAGTAGATGATTTCTTTTCTAAGCATTTAGATCATTCGTTGTTTAAAGATCCCAGAACTTCAATCACTATCAAGACTGATAAAGATCCATTTTATAATATAGCGGACTGGAGAAGAGAAGTCTATGATGCAAAAGCTAAATATACAGTATGGGGTGAAACAGATACTATACTACCAAGAGACTTCTTTGGTATATTAGATTTAGTACAGATAGATCAACCTCACGTATTAACATTTGCAGGAAGACCGATGTGGGATAATAGTTGGGATGTAGTTACTCATGAAAGACTACAGGGATACTCTAAACCTTGTCAATGTGAAGATCATAAAGAGGACTGTATAGAGTTATTGGAAGCACCGTTTAAGTATAAAGATTATATTACTCAAGCTGAATTAGATAAGTTTAATGATGAGAGTGGTGATGTTAAAATAGAGCAAGTACCTTGGAAGATAGATGGAAGCACTGTTTGCATCTCAGGAGGATTCGAAACTCCTTTTATAGCTCCAGGTATGCATTTCGTTAGAGAAGATACTTGCTTTGAATATTATATAAGGAAGAAAAAAATACCTCAAGTTTGTGTAACATCAAGACTTAAAGGTCATAACTATAAACACCCTAGTAAAAGAACTGGAACATTTGCTACTAGAAATGATGAAGTATTTAAACAATATGCTTCGGAGAGTATGCATGCAATGAATTCATTTATATATAATTTAAAAGTATGATAACATTTTGTATTAGTACATATAACAACTTACCCTACTTAGAATTAGCAATTCAATCTGTTAGAGAACATTCCTATTGGAAGAACGCTCCATTTATTATTCACGCAGAGAATTGTGACGACGGTACTGATGAATGGTTAGAGCAGAATGCTCCTCAATATAGTTTAGAATACTATATAGATAAGAATGACAAACCAAAAGGTATTGGAGGAGGAATGAACTTCTGTGCTGATAGAGTTAAGACTGAATATATTATGTTCCTACATTCAGACTTCTATGTTACTCCTAATTGGGATTTAGAGTTAATGAAAGTTCATGAGAAGTATAATAATGATAAACTATGGGTTAACTCTTTTAGAATTGAACCTAATATGTTTAACGATCAAGATAGACCTGGTACTCATTTTGTACCGAAAGAGGCATTTGGAGCTTACCATAACAACTTTAACAGAGAAGGTCTATTGGAATATGCTAAACTTATAGCATTAAAGAATGATTTCGAGATACCAAAAGGTGAAGGAGTTTCCGGACTAGTTAAAAAGAGCTGGTGGGATGAGATAGGAGGTAACGATCCTCTCTTCGCTCCTACATCATGGGATGATTATGATTTGTTCCTTCGTATGTTAAATGAAGGAGG
>OBMK010001638.1_pt1 | contig 18448 bp, 16 predicted proteins | sample 1539081 | NCBI WGS metagenome assembly OBMK01 (sample SAMEA3355528, study PRJEB22509) | marine metagenome | biome: marine; feature: river plume; material: water | place: USA | collected 2010-08-07 | depth 0.5 m | reverse complement strand
AGGCGTAGCGCGCGCAGGCAGAACGTTCCGCAGTTTATTCGCAATATCCACAAGCAAGGTTTCTGTGGTGTCCCAATCAATGCAGCCATCGGTGACTGAAACCCCATACTCCAGGTCATCGAGGTTGCTGGGAATCTTCTGGTTCCCGGCTTTAAGGTTACTCTCGAGCATTAAACCAATGATTGATCGATTGCCTGCGATAATCTGCTCAGTTACGTCTGCAGCCACTGCGGGCTGGCGGTCGGGTTGTTTTTCGGTATTGGCATGACTGCAATCAACCATGATGTTGGCAGGCAAGGCGGCTTGTTCGAGTGCCTCTTCACACAGCCCAATATGTTGACTGTTGTAGTTGGGGCCAGCAGAACCACCTCTTAAAACGACATGGCCATAGGGATTGCCTCGAGTTTCAAATACCGAGACTTTTCCTTCACTGTTAATACCCAGAAAACGATGGGGATTACATACTGATTTCATGGCATTGACGGCAACTTCAAGCCCGCCATCGGTACCATTTTTGAACCCAACCGCTGAAGACAAGCCGCTGGCCATTTCTCGATGGGTTTGAGATTCGGTTGTTCTAGCGCCTATTGCTGACCAGCTAATTAAGTCTTGTAAGTACTGTGGGGTGATCGGGTCCAGCGCTTCGGTAGCCGTGGGTAAGCCCAGCTGTTGAATGTCTTTCAAAAGTGAGCGCCCAATCGTAAGGCCTGCTTCAATGTCAAATGAATCATCGAGATGAGGGTCATTGATCAGTCCCTTCCAACCAACCGTCGTTCGGGGCTTCTCAAAATAAACGCGCATGACCAAAAGCAGCGTATCGCCGACCTGTTCGGCCACACGCTTAAGCCTATGAGCATATTCCATGGCGGCATCAACATCGTGGATGGAGCAAGGACCCACGACAACCATAAGACGATGGTCTTTTCTATCGAGGATGTTTTCGATCGCCTCTCTGGTCTTAGCGACACGATCTTGTAGTGCGTCATCGACGCCAACTATGTCGCGTAAGGCGGCAGGTGCTACCAGAATTTTCTGGGCGGCGACGTTAACATTGTGAACATGGGGTTTGGACATGCTAGTTTGCCTGCAATATTCAAAAAAATTGGGCCGGGCCAATGGCGGAACACACAAGCCGGCGCGCTGCGGAGTCTAACCGTCTGAACACGCAGCGTCATGTGGTGATTTGTACAAAACTTGGAGATAAGGTTTGAAAGCAGCGGTTGATTTGTCGCCCTTCCGGAAATTTATGACACAGAACGCGGTCTTTTTGACGCCAGGATTACGATTGTCCCGGGTCATGATGCAGGCCGTGGTGGAAGAGCAGCTCAGTGGGGATGTGTCGGTTATTCGGCCACCCACGATTCAGCCCGTAGACGGTTGGCTGGAATCGGTGTGGCGACAGCAGGTAGAGGCGGGTCATTTGCCTCCACGTCGGCTGCTAGGTCGGGTGGCAGAGCGACGTCTTTGGATGAAGGTGATTCAGGCGGACATGCACGGCCAAGGAGGATTTAGTTTGATTCAACCCGCGGCAGCCGCTGAACAAGCGCTGCGGGCTCGTCAGCAGTGGCTGATGTGGGGGGGAGACCCCGAAGATAAATCGCAACGCCATCACTTTAGCTTTGATAATGACTGTGCCACCTTCGAGCGATGGTGCTCAGAGTTTACTGCGCAGTTAGACAGTAATGCGTGGGCGACTCGCGCTGACATATACCGAAGCTTACTGACAGTGCCCATCGAATCGAAGATTTCTATCGTGTTGTGTCATGTATTGCAGTTGCCGCCATTGACTCATCAAGTATTGAACCACCTGGGATTGATACATCAGCCTGTCGCTCCGGAAACAGAGGTTTTTGATCCTCTCGTGACGAAAACATTTCCGAGTCGACGAGCCGAGTCAATGGCCGTCGCGAAATGGGCGGCGCAGAGACACCGTGACAATGCGGGTAGTACCGCCATTGTGTTGCTCGACTTCAACCGAGATCGCCCGGAACTCGAATATCAACTGCGACAAGAGTTTGATTGTTTGGGGGCACGGTACGCCGCATTGCCCGTCAACTTTAGCTCTGGCATGCCGCTCTCTAAGACCCCAATGTTTCGTGATGCCTTAATGGCGCTTCGGGTGGCAAGTGCTTATGACTCAGTAGCCCTTTTGCGAAGTGAGGTACTGGCATTGCTGCGATCGCCCTTTCTTCATGGGGGAGAAGACCTTGATGGCATCGCACTATTGCAGTTACGTAAGGCTTGTACCGACTTGACCAGCGAACACATTGATAAGCGGGATCTAAATCATCTGGCCGAAACATTTGCTCCTGAGGCGCATTTAACTCAGGTTTTTAAAATTTTGCGCACTGACCGCAGTACTCGTGGAAAACGACTGCCTTCAAGGTGGTTAGATGTGATTCGATCTGTACTTCGGCTTTGGCAGTGGCCGGGTCGCGCTGCTCTCGATTCCCTTGAGTATCAGCAGTTTGAACGCTTGGAGGTCGCGTTAGATGAGCTGGTCATGCAGGACTGCATCACGGGAGAATTATCCTTTCAACAGGTCATTCTTCTCTGGGAGCAGTGTTTGGATGACCGAGTTTTTCAACCTAAAACCGAGGAGGGCGCCGTTCAGGTTTTCGGCCCGCAGGAAGTGGTGGGGCTGCGATTTGATGCGCTTTGGATTTGCGGCCTGCAGTCGGGCCTGCTGCCCCAAAGACCTCAGTTGCTACCTTTCTTACCAAACTGGCTGCAACGTCATTTGGGCCTGCTTAACAGCGATAGTGTGGCGCTTGAGGCATCTGCTGTTGCACTGCTTAACAGTTTCCGAGCGACTCATGGTGATGTGAGTGCCAGTTATGCCAGCGAGCATGAAGGTCTCGAAATTTTACCCAGCCATCTTGCACGCCCGATAGCTTCAGATGACTCACCAACACAACAGCAAACCCCTAGGCACTGGCCAGAACCGTCGCCGCTAGAGTTATTGGACGAGGGTAACGTTGTTGTCGGAGACGCTGATATTCAATGGGGCGGCGGTGCTAGTTTGATTAGTAACCAGTCAAACTGCCCGTTTCGAGCATGGGTTAGCCATCGCTTAGGCCCTGCCGATGTGGCTACTCCGGTGTTTGGCTTGACGCCCGCTGAGCGTGGAAACATTGTCCACGACGCGCTTCGATTTACGTGGGAAATTTTAAAGGACAGCCACAGCCTTAGAGCCATGGATGCCACTCAGATTGAGTCACTCACTCGGGAGTCAACCGAGAGGGCAGTGCAGGCGTTAGAGCGCCGAGCCGAACGGCGGCATTGCAACGTCAGGAAGCGGGTTGGTAGTGCTTGTCTTGACCTCGAAATTCAACGTGTCGCTGCTTTGCTTAACAGCTGGCTTCAGCTCGAGGCGCAGCGCGAAGGGGACTTTAGCGTCATTGAACAAGAAGACAGTCATGAACTGACCTTGGGTTCTTTAATTCTCAATTTACGCCCGGATCGCATTGATCAGTTGGAGGGAGGACGGCAGGTGGTCATCGACTACAAAACAGGCGCTGTTCATCGTTCAAGTTGGTTGGGCGATAGACCTAGTGATGCTCAATTGCCCTTATACGCACTACTCAACGACAGCGTCGAGGGGGTGGCTTTTGGTCGAGTTCATCAGGAGGGCGTAGAGTATGTGTTTTTAGGTGAAGCGCTGGGGCTTGGGGGTAAAGAGATGCCCCTGGAAGATCAGGTTAAGCGTTATGAAGTGGCGCCTTTAGAAAGTTGGGAGGAATTGCGACGGACCTGGCGCGGTCGTTTAGAGCGGCTGGCTGATGATTTTGTGCGGGGCCATGCGGCTATTGACCCGCAGCCTCAGGCCTGCCGCTATTGCGCACTGGGAAGTGTTTGTCGATATGCGCAGAGCCCTGAACTCACCGAGGAAGCTTCTACAGACCTTGGTGGAGGTGCATCGTGATTGACAGTGACACACAGATTCGGACAACGGCTCTCGACCCCACTCGCAGCTTCTGTGTCACAGCACCCGCTGGTTCTGGTAAGACCGAGTTACTAACCCAGCGAATTCTGGCGTTGCTGCCCACCGTCGATCGCCCAGAGCAAGTTCTAGCTATGACGTTTACTCGCAAGGCCGCGGCAGAAATGCGAGAGCGACTGCTGAGTAAGCTTGATGAGGCTCGGCGTCGTGTCGAAGTCACCGAAAGCTATGAGCAGCAAACTCGAGATTTGGCTTTAGCCGTGTTGGCCCACGCGGATGAGCGCAACTGGTCCTTAGATCCGGAGCAATTTAACCTTCGCACGATCGATAGCCTGTGTGCCGATCTGACGCGTCAAATGCCAATTTTGAGTGGGCTGGGGGGCGCTGTTGAAATTACCGAGCAGGACAAGCCGTTATTTGAGCTGGCGGTCATTGAACTTTTTGACGCGGTGGGTAGTGACGCGCAGGTAGGTGAGGATCTCCGCTGTTTGTTATTGCACTTCAACAACGATTGGGACGTACTGCGGGGGCTGTTGGTTGCGCTTTTGGCGCGGCGAGGCGATTGGGCCGCTACTCTGGGTCAGCATACCTCTCCCGCGGAGGCCGCTAGGGCGTTACAGGCCACCGTTGAGGCATTGATCGAATCGGTTGTTAGGCGTCTTCATGAATCCCTTGAACCTTGGTCTGAAGAGTTGCAGGCGCTGGCCCAGCTATCGGCCGATGAGTTGGATAAACCAGACGTGAGTTTGGGCTCCGATTACCTAGCCCTTGCAAGCTGGCAGTACGCTGCCCATATTCTGCTAACAGGAACAAATGAGTGGCGAAAACCTGGCGGGGTTAATATCAAGCTAGGTTTTCCTGCAAAATCTGAGGCTAAAGCGCGACTACAAAGTTTACTGACAAGCCTCAGCGAGTTGCCAGTGCCCTCGGCATTGCTAGAACTACGCGCGCTACCGGTGTTATCAGATAACGATACCAGCTGGGGATTGGTCTTGCGTTTGTCACGCTTATTGCCCGTATTGCAAGCACAGCTTTTATTGGTGTTTCAACGTGAGGGGCGTGTGGATTTCACTCACGTAGCCTTAGCTGCCTTACAGGCCTTAGGCTCCGATGAGGAACCCACGGACTTGGCTTTGCGCCTTGACTATCAGATCGCGCACATTCTGGTTGACGAATTTCAGGACACATCGAATCAACAATTTAAGTTGTTGAAGAAACTGATGCGAGGATGGCACGAGCATAATGTAACCGGGGCGCCACCTAGAACTGCGTTTATTGTGGGTGATGGTATGCAGTCTATCTATGGCTTCCGCTATGCCGATGTGGGTTTGTTTCTCGAGGCCAAAGCCCGTGGTATCGGAGGTTTGCCGCTAGAATCTCTCGAACTAACGCAGAATTTTCGCTCACAAGCAGGGGTGGTTGATTGGGTAAATCGTGTGTTCGCACAGGTTTTCCCCAAGGTAAATGATGCCGAGCGCAGCGAAGTAAGTCATACCAGCGCCGTGCCAGTAAACGCAGCGCTGCCAGGCAACGCGGTGGAAGCACATTTATTTCCAGATGATGCTGGTCTGACAGAGGCTAACTGGATTGCTGAGAAAATTGGCCACATATATCAAAGCGAACCTGACGCCACGATTGCAGTCTTGATTCGGGCACGCAGTCATGCGGCTCCAATTATCGCAGCGCTTCAGCAGCACGACCTGCCATTTCTGGGGCGGGATCTTGAGAAAATACAACACTCCGCATCGGTTATGGACCTTTTGTCCCTGTGCCGCTGGTTGTCCAACCCCGCGGATGAGGTAGCGGCTTTGGCGCTGCTGCGGGCGCCTTTTTGTGGCTTGCTCTTGTCCGAGATTTACGCGTTGATTGAAGATCAGCCTCGGCCCTTGAGTTTACGCAAAATACTCCGCCGGGCTTCGGACCTGCTCGATGCTGATGCAGCGATACGAGCGGGTTCGCTGGAGGCGGCTTTAGACTGGGCCGAATCAAGAAGAGATCGCTTGTCTTTGCGGATCTGGGTAGAGCAGATTTGGCTGCAGCTTCAGGCGGCTTCGACCTTATCGATGCAGGGTCGAGCCGATGCGATGAGTTTTTTTGATCTGCTCGCTCGTGCAGATGCCGAAGGCGTTGGGCTTGATCCTGACTGGCTGGAACGCGCTCTAGAACAACGCTATGCCAGTCATGAGCATGGTCAATTTGGCGTTGAACTTATGACCCTCCACAAAGCCAAAGGGCTTCAATTTGATTACGTGTTCATGCCTGCACTTCACAAGGGGACCCGGGGCAATCAGCGTGAGCTTCTGCGCTGGCATTTCCAAGCGCGGGAGGGAGAACGAAGCTTCCTTATTGCGGCCGATGATCGCTTGAAAAAAGCCCCTACGTTGTACAACTATCTTAGTTGGCTGCAAAAAGGGAAGGAGGCAGCTGAGCTACGTCGACTTCTTTATGTGGGCGTTACCCGAGCGCGATGTCGTGTGTGGTTGAGTGGGGCGGGTCGGATCGATAATACCGATGGCTCGCAGTTAACCTGGCCTGGGAGCGCCTCGCCATTGGGTATTCTCCGTGAGGCACTGTCAGGTGATGCAGTGGAGCATGCGTCATCGATTACTGAGACGCCCCGGGAGGAGAAAGACAGCGAGACACAACCGAGTATGCCGACCTGTCAGCTATTGCGATTACCGTTGGCAAATTTTGTGGCGCAAAAACCGGATGACGGCGCGTTAGCCTCAATAGAACGGCAGCAGGGTATACAGGCTGAGCAATTGGCTTTGATTCAGCCTGCGGGTCATTTCAACGAAAGAACTGTAGGTGTTGTTGTTCATAGGGCGCTGGAGTTGTTGAGTCAGCGGGATGTGTTACCTAATGAGGTAGACACTGCTATTCGGCGTGGGCTGCAATTTGGGCTTGCTGATGCTGGACTTTATGGTGATTCCTTGACCGAGTCTTTGGTTGTTGCCGAGACAATGATTGCAGCAACGCTCAATGATGAACGAGGCCGCTGGATTTTAAGCCAGCGATCTGACGCCCACAGCGAGTTGGTTCTTATGTCATCGGGTGTAAACGGTGCGCCGGTGCAAAACATCATAGACCGAACATTTTTGGACTCGGAGACGGGTAAGCGATGGGTCATTGACTATAAAACCAGTCGGCCTAATCCATTAGAAACGGAGCAGCAATTTCTAGCCCGAGAGGTTCAGCATTATTCCCCGCAGTTGACTCGATACCGAGCGCTGATCGAAGCATTTGATCCTGCCGCTAGTGCCGTAAAAACAGCGCTTTATTTTCCGGCGAATAGCCTATGGTTGTGCATTGAAGATGATGCCTGATGGTGCTTTGAAAGTAGCCCTGCTGTGGGCTGAGGCATTTAAAAAAGAGTTTCCGTCATGGTATCCATTTCGATATTGCGCAATATTGCTAGGTACCATCGTGGGACAGAAGTTGCAGAAAGTTTTGCAATCAAGTTTTCCACGTCGATTTTATGAGTCACTGTGGGTGCACCTAAACGAATGAAACTGGGCGCTTAAAAAGCAGTTACACTTGCCGCCCCGAGCTGTTGCGCGATTCAGTCGCAGTGGCTCATAAGCGTTGTCATTACCTGGTGCGGCATGCAAATAATAGCGAGGCATGATAGGTCAATTTCGTGGATTTATTGATATTGGCTATGGCGGGATTCGCAACGTCGCTGATGACGGCTGTGATAGGGCTGGGTGGTGGTGTTGCTTTGATGCTGGTCATGCCGGGTTTGATGCCACTAGCGGCGATAATTCCGGTACACGCGTTCGTGCAATTTGTCAGTAATGCGGCTCGCGTTGGTTTTGCTTTTCATCACGTGGATTTCAGACTTTTATTGCCACTGATCTGTGGCAGTGTGTTGGGCGCAGCGATCGGGAGTCAGGCGGTTGGCGTTGTTAGTTTTGCGGTGTTACCGGCGATTGCTGGCATCATTATAGTGCTCGTCGTTTGGCTGCCCCATGATCGGTTTATTCCCAAAGGTCGCGCTGCATTGTTTGCTTTGGGGGCATATCAGACTGGTTTGGGTATGGTAGCGGGCGCAACTGGACCATTGGGGGCGGTAGTTCTCAACCGTATGAATACTGAGCGCGAGTGGCTGGTGGTAAATACGGGGGTTTATATGACTATCAACCATGGCGTGAGGTCTGTCGCTTTCGGGCTGTTGGGATTTGCGTTCCATGCCTGGTGGCTAACGATTGCTGTCATGAGTTTTGGGGTCATCCTAGGCGCGTGGCTTGGAACACGACTGCGGCAGTATGTGCCGCAAACAAATTATGAAACCGTCTTTAAATGGTTTGTTACTGCACTTGCACTGCGATTAGTTATTCTGACGGTATTGGAGATTAAAGCTTGACGGGATCGGCCTCACAAAATCGTTTGGGAATTTTACTGGCTCTAATTGCTAATTCTGTGTGGGGATGTGCCGCGCTCTATTGGATACAAACGAAACCCGTGCCTCCTCTGGATGTTTTGGCGCATCGCGGCGTTTGGACCTTGCCCGCAGTTTTAATTGTTTTGCTGGCATTTGGACGGTTTAGGTCGACACTTTTGTTGCTTAAAGATTGGCACACATTGAAATTTACTGCCTTAGCAGCATTTCTGATATCAATTAACTGGGGTGTATTTCTATTTGCTGTTACCAATGGCCGAGCTACTGAAGCCAGCTTGGGATACTTCATGCTGCCCATACTGACTGCCATGGCCGGAGTTTTAGTCTTCAGAGAACAGCCTACTCGGCCCCAGCAGGTGGCTATGGCGCTGGCTGTTCTGGCGGTAGCGGTTCAGTTAGTCGCTGTGGGCACGTTGCCTATCGTATCGCTGACGTTGTCGATCTCCTTTGCTACCTACAGCGTTATACGTAAATACATTCAGGCAGATGCGATTCAAGGGCTATTCATGGAGTCACTGTTTCTCATGCCGGTTGGCGCCCTTTGGTTGTTGTTACACGATGGAGGTGGGCTTTTCGAATACGGATTGCGGACAGACTTATTTCTATTAGGTGCGGGTGCATTAACGGCTGTACCCCTACTAACTCACGTGGCCTCAGCGCGAATTTTATCGATGTCCACAGTCGGCCTTTTTTCTTATCTTGGACCCTCCTTACAGCTGGTGGTCGCCCAGACCATACTGGCTGAATCGATTACTCCCGCGACGCTGCTCTCATTTCTTATTGTGTGGTGCGGTCTAGCTTTTATTCTTTTCGATAATGTTAGGGCGCGGCGTCGGACGAAAAAAAACCGAACCTAGAGCAGCGCTCACCCTCATAGGGGTTGAGCATGGGATAGCGGAGGTAGCTACTGTGGGTTAACGGGTTCAGCTTACGTCAGCAGCCCATTGCAGTTTTCGCTGTGTCTCTAGTTCGAATTGGGCCCGATCGTCCTCACTGTCAATATCACGAATGAAATGTTTGTTTGCTGTTTGCCAGCGCAAGGTGTTTGCGTGGTTGGCTGTTCGCCATGCTCCGGAGCCAAAGGTTTGGTCTCCGGTGATAATTTGATCGATTACCTGTGAATCAAAGATAACGGGATGCCCTGGTATACCGCCTACTTCGGGTCCAACGAAGTGAATGGATGGGTCGCGTCCTCGAAAAACATCAAGGACGGCCCGGTAATCTTTGGCGTTGAGTAAGGGCAAGTCAGAGGGGCAAATGAGTACATTTTTTACTTCAGGGGAGAGCCTCGAAACCCCCAGGCGTACAGAATCTGACTGATGGTGTTGGCCTTGTAGTTGATGCACGGTCGTCACGGGCTGATTTAATAAAGCTGCGCTGATCAGATGGCCATGATGTCCTAGAACGACAATAATTTCTGTCAATCCTAATGTACGGATTGCCTGAATTTGTCGGTGGATTAGGGCGATGCCATCAAGTTCTAGGAGGCATTTAGGGCGGTGGCCGAGTCGACTACCTGCGCCTGCAGCGAGGATCACTACCCCCGTAGTGCCGGGCTCGTCTCGCTGTGGGGTGGAGGCCCCGATCATATTGCGGTGTCCGCACTTGATGAGGGTTGATGATGGCCAGAGTGATCTAAGGGGGGGGGCGCTAACTCGTGCTGAGGGCTGGGCGTCATGGGCATCATTCCGTGCCCAGATAAAGGCGTTGTCAGCCACAGACTCCAAGATCCCATAACAATGAGTGTCATACCCATTAAATTCCGGAAGACTTGATGTCGCAGGATAACACTGGCTTGTTGGCCCACTAACGTTGTTCCCAGCATGGCGGGTAGCGTTCCCACTCCAAATAAGCCCATCAGAACAGCCCCATCGAAAGGTCCCGTCGCGGTTGCTGCGCTCCAGGCAAGTGCGCTGTAAACCAATCCGCAGGGCATAAAGCCCCAAAGCGCTCCCATGGCCATCGCATGGCCCCAATGTTTTGGCGGTAGGAATGCCCGGAGCATTGGACTTAAACCGCGCCAAATACCGCCACCGAGTCGCTCTAGCGCTGTAATGCCGTACCAGAGTTTTAACGTGTGAAGGCCCACAGCAATCAGCAGCAATGCGGCAATGACACGCAGATAGAAAGTCCATTGAGTGATGGGGAGGAAGAGTGCGACTGAGCCTATAAAGCCGCCTATGGAGGCGTAGCCCAGCAAGCGTCCGCTATGGTAGGCCAACGGGAAACTCCATTTCTTGTCTTCGGGGGCACGAAAGCCCAATGCCAGACCGCCACACATTCCCATGCAGTGCCCCGCACCTGCGAGTCCAATGAGCATGGCGCTGATTGCCTCAGTTCCGGTCATTGTCATCTGGCGGTGTTGAGTTGCCGGTTAGATCGTCATTCAAAGCACGCCATGCATCGTGGTCTAGATCGTCGTATTGGCCTCGATTGATCGACCAAATTAGCAAGGCTGCCACAATGATGACAAAAATTAGCGCGATCGGTATGAGTAAATAAAGGCTCTCCAAAATATCAGTCCTTAAGCCGGCGTAATCTTAGAGCATTGAGAACTACCAGCAGGGAACTGGCAGACATGCCCAGTGCGGCTGCCCAGGGTGGAATGTAGCCTAAAGCGGCGAGTGGCAGCCCAACCAAATTATAACTGGCTGCCCAAATTAAGTTTTGTCGAGTGATACGACGGGTTGCATGGGCAGCCTTCCTAATCATTAAAATTCTATCGGTGTTTTCCTCCGTAATAACAAAATCAGCTTGAGTCTGCGCAAGTGCTGTGGCGCCGGCGACAGCAATCGAAACATCAGCAGCACGCAGTAGTGGTGCGTCGTTAAGGCCGTCGCCAATGGCCATAACAGTGACCCCTGCGCTTTGCCGCTTCTGCAACTCGGATAGCTTTTCATCCGGCTTCAATTCAGCGGTAAATGTCAGGTCTAAACTCGATGCTATCTGGCGCACTCTGGATTCGGTATCCCCGGATAAGATCTCAAGAGTTAGAGCTTCGCTCTTGAGCTCGGCTACAAGATGCTGTGTACCGAGACGCAGGCTCTCTGAAAGGCTGATCCATGCGAGCCAGCGGCCGTCCTCGACCAGTGCAACCCAGTAATGATTTTCGTCGGGCCTATTAGGCAGCCCGGGAGCAATGTGGCGACAAAAAGCCAGGTTGCCCAGGCGTAACTTTATATTGCGTTCACTATCCCAACCCTCAACACCTTGGGCCGCGATGATTTCGACATTTCGAACGGCCGTATTTTGCGCTCTATGATGGAAGGGTCTTGCGGCGGGATGACTACTGAATTGTTGCAGTGCGGCGGCGGTACCGAGTGCAGTATCGGTATCAATACCTTGGGCAGTGCGGATGGTTGAAATGACAAGCTGGGTCTCGGTTAGAGTGCCCGTCTTATCAAAAATAATGTGGTTTGCGGCTGCCGCGCCCAAAAGGCCGGTCTCGCTGCGAACACGAACTCCTCGTCGCCCCAACCAGGCGTTTCCTGCCGTTAATGCTGCAGGCGTCGCTAGTGATAAAGCGCACGGACAGGCCACCACTAGAACCGCGATACTTGCCCAAAACGCCCTTGACGGCTCTATATTCCACCAGGCGACAAAGGTAATGGCGGCCGCGAGGAGCACAATGCTTATAAACCGTGCTGCAAATTGATCGATCAGCTGTAGGTGGGCAGGCTTCTCTTCCCGCGCCCTATCGATATCATGTGCCAGAGCTGCAAGCCGAGAATCATTAAAGCGATGTTCCACGATCAATTCGAGACTAGCACCCTCGTTGACGGTGCCGGCGAAGACGACGTCGTCTTTTTGCACGCTCCTGGGAAGTGACTCACCCGTGAAAACCGCTTCATCGATAACTGAAGTCCCTGAGGTAACTCGGGAATCGAACGCGATAGCCTCGCCAGTAGCAACCCGTATGGTTGCCCCTGGACTCACCGAGTCTCTAGGAAGGCGCTGCCACTGGTGATCACGCAGTACCGCGACAAACTCGGGGAGCTCATCGGCAAGTTGCACTAGCTGAATCAGGTCTCTGTCTCGAAGCCTTTTTTCTACAAAGCGCGCCAGCAGTAGAAAAAAGACAAACATAGTGACGGAGTCGTAGTAGGTCTCGCCACCACCTTGCACCGTTGACCAAAGGCTTGCAGCGGTCGCAAGAACAAGTGCAAGGGATACTGAGCTATCCATAATAAGTGTGCGATGCTTTAGGTGCTGCCAGGCGCGCTCAAAAAATTCGCGTCCACTGTAAGCAAGGACAAAAAGCGTCAGCGGCGCACTCATGACGCGCAGCAGTTGTTGAAGATCGGCATCGATACCTTGCAACGCGCCGGCATGAAGTGCGATCGCGAACATGCCGACTTGCATCATGCCAAGGAAAGCAATTCCAAGACGGCGTAAATCGCGTCGGTAGTCCTCGCGCATTTGCTGAAGTCGACTGTCAGCGCGCCACGGTTGTACGCCATAGCCTAACCCCTGTAACACCTCTATGGCTGGGCCAGCAGAGCTGTCAGGTGATAGGTTAATAGTCACCTTTCCCAGTGCCAGTTGAATGTTTACTGACTGAACATTTGCTAGTTCCTGAACAAAACGCTCGATAATCCAAGCGCAGGCCGCGCAGCTCATACCCGTTACCATAAGAGGTATTTCTTGCTGCGCAGCATCGACCTTGGCAAAGGTCTGAAGCCAGGTTTTGTCGTTATACCAATCCGAGGTTTGTGTTGTTTGTTGCTCAGGCGTAGGGGGATAGTCGGTGCGCTGCTGGTAAAAAGCCGTCATGGCAGCTCCCGCAATCAGATTAGCGACGGTTTGACATCCAAAGCAGCATACGGCTCGGTCACTGTTATCCACGCTAACTGAAAATGTCCCACCAACAGGCAGGGGTTCTCCACAATGGAAACACTGCGTTTCAGTGGGTTCAATATTCAAAAGAGGTGATCGCCATCGATTCGCCATTGGCTACTGACGCCTTCATCGAGGGTCCAGTGCCAACGCCCCTTTAATGCTTGCGGCAAAAAAACTCGATATTGCCCCGGGGCAATGTTTTGAACCGGTACGGCAAAGTCACGATCAGATTCCATCGCATGAGATAGCAGGAGTCGCAACTGCGGGGCCTCAATGGGCCCGTTTATTTCTATGTCTAACTGTCTTTCTTGGCTGTTTAATTTCGCAATGAGACCCAGCGCTTTCGCCTGGTTTTGCCGTTCAAGCTGCCGATTAATAGCTAAGCCTTCCTTGTAGTAGTCATCGACCACTAGGTCATCGGCATACTGATTGGCAATAACCACGGTGTACAGGGTGGCGACTACTGCGGTTCCCGGTAAGAGAATCAGAAACCAGGGCCAGAATTGTTTATACCAAGGAAGCATAGCTTGTTGTACCCATTATAGTGTCGGCCGGATGAAACGAGATTCTGCTTCTGCATAAACTGTTTGGTTACTTATTGATACGGCGCGAAATAAAATGGGAGTGCCTGAGCGGGTCAGACGGTTAGGGTCAGCTCGGAGCCGAATGCCTAACTCTAGTAACTCTCCTCCCGGGACTGTAACGGCCGCATCACCAAGGATGGAGGCACCCTCAATTCCGTCAACCTCGATAAGAAAGACTTTAGCTTGGTCGCTACGATTGGTGAGGTGAAGCTCATACACATTATCGATTAAGCCCGCTGGTGCCGGGAGATAAAGCTGGCCGCGGTCTCGTGACACACTGAGCTCAATCAGACTGCGATTCACCAGAGAAAAGCTGAACAGCGTTACCATCACCGCTAGCGCCACGATGTAACCCAGCGTCTTGGGGGGTAAACCTGTGATTTCATTTCCTGTTAATGCGTTTTCACTGGTGTAGCTGACCAGTCCCTTGGGCGACCCCATTTTCTCCATTATGGAATCACAGGCATCAATACATAGGGCGCAACCGATGCATTCGTATTGTAGCCCTGCACGGATATCAATGCCGGTGGGGCATACTTGAACGCAGAGCTCGCAATCGACGCAGTCACCCTGGTGCGCTTCTTTTGTAGCAAAGCGTTTACGAGAACCTCTGGGCTCACCGCGCTTGGTGTCGTAAGTAACAACTAAGGTGTTTTTATCAAACATTACCGACTGAAATCTTGCATAGGGACACATATCGGTACACACCTTCTCCCTCAGGTATCCGGCGTTAAGGTATGTGGCAACGCTAAACAGCAGCGCAAAACTTGCTGCACTGGTGTTTGCTGTTAGTGATAAGAGATCAGGAAGTAACTGGCGGATGGGCACGAAATAGCTGATAAAGGTTATGCCGGTGAAAGCTGCAACTAATGCCCATCCGCTGTGTTTCAGTGTTTTTTTGCGCAATTTTTTCCAGGACATTGACTCTTGATCTAGTTTTATTCTTTGGCTGCGGCTGCCCTCAAAGCGCTGTTCTATATACATAAAAATGGCGGTCCAAACCGTCTGTGGGCAGGTGTATCCGCACCACAAGCGACCCCAAATCGCAGTTACAGCAAACAGCGTGAACGCAGCGATAATGAGAATAAATGCGAGCAGCACAAGGTCTTGGGGCCAAAAGGTCAGACTGAAGATATGGAATTTTCTTGCTGGTAAGTCGAACAATACTGCCTGTCGATTACCGTACATCAGCCAGGGTAAAAGGAAATAACCCAGCAATAATGGCCAGCCGGTATACAGGCGCAGCCGTTGAAAATGGCCTTCAATGGCGCGGGTATAAATTTTTTCCCGACGCTGTTGCTTGTCGAGTTCGCTTACCTCAGCCGGCACGACGGCGTCAACGGCGATCACGTCATCGTGCTGACTATTCATGGCTCGAAGTCTTCAAAGATTACGTGTCAGAAATTAGCGGCTGTAGTGGCTTGGCTGGAAGAACGATTGAGTCCGTAAACCCACGCAGTGAGGATGTGTATTTTATCTTCAGTCAAAGTTTCGCTGAACGCCGGCATTTTTCCGTTTCGTCCATTGCGTAACGTATGCGCTATCTGGTCAGCCGTGCCGCCATAAAGCCAGATACCGTTGGTCAGGTTTGGGGCGCCCATGAGTTGGTTGCCTTTGCCTTCAGGGCCATGACATGCGACGCAGTAGGTTTGAAAATGCTGCGCGCCTTTTGCGGCATCACGAGCATCGGCATCTCGAGCATTGAGCGACAGCACATACTGGGTTGTTTCTTTAATACCGCTATCGCCCAGAATGGTCTGCCATGCCGGCATGGCAGCCTGTCGACCGTGAATCAAAGTTGCCTTGATGGCCTCGGGTGTTCCACCGTAGAGCCAATCATCATCGGCCAAATTGGGAAACCCGTGGGCGCCGTAGGCATCAGAGCCATGGCATTGCGCGCAGTTATTACCGAACAGTCGTCGGCCCATTTTTCTAACTTTGGGCTCAAACGCAATTTCTTCAATCGGCATGGCTAAATATCGGTCTCTCATAGCGCGGTACTGATCTTCCGCTTTGGCCACCCGGACATCGTATTGTCCGGTCGAGGTCCAACCCAAAAGCCCCTGATAGTTCCCCATGCCCGGATAAAGAAGTAAATACCCCACCGACCAAACGATAGTGGAAACGAACATATAGACCCACCAAGTTGGTAATGGTGTATCGAGCTCTTCCAGCCCGTCGTATTTATGCCCCGTTGTTTTGATTTCTGCTTCAGGTTTCTTTCGATTACCGAGTAAAATCCACAGCGCTGCAATCAGTTGCGTGCTCGTCAGTATGATAATCCAACCGCTCCAGAAATCAGTCACGATCGAGCACCTCACTGCGCGTACGCTCCGCGACCTCTTGATCGGCGAAAGGAAGATTTGCCGCGTCATCAAAGGGTTCTTGTTGCTTGCGACCGTACGCCCAAACGACGAGTCCGATGAAGGTCACCAGCATAAACAGGGTACTGACCCCTCGTAGATCATTGATATCCATGTCAGCGACGCGCCTGTATCAGTGTGCCCAACTGTTGGAGGTAGGCGATTAGCGCGTCAATCTCCCGTACATCCTTAACCGCAGCCTCCGCGCCAGCAATATCGGCGTCGGTGTAGGGAACCCCCAGTTTGCGCAACGTGGCCAGCTTTACGGGCGTTGTTTTGGCATCAATCGTATCTTCGAACAGCCATGGGAAAGCTGGCATGTTGGACTCCGGAATAACATCCCGGGGGTTATATAAGTGAGCCCTATGCCACTCATCACTGTAGCGCGCTCCCACACGGGCGAGGTCGGGCCCTGTGCGCTTTGAACCCCACAGAAAGGGCCTGTCGTAAACGAATTCCCCGGCTACAGAATAATGTCCATAACGTTCTGTTTCTGCGCGCAGGGGGCGTATCATTTGTGAGTGACAGGTATGGCAGCCTTCTCGAATATAAATATCCCGCCCTTCTAGCTCTAGGGCTGAGTAGGGCTCAAGTCCTTCAATAGGTGTCGTCGTGCTTTTTGAGAAGGCAAGCGGAACCAACTCAACTAGAGTCCCAAAGCTTATTGCGACGATGATCAAAGCGACCATCAGACTCGGGGTGCGTTCAATTTTGTCATGCTTCATGAGCTGTCCCCCTCAGACGGTAGCAGCAACGGTTTCAGAATTTGATATTGCCAGTGGTACATCGCGCCGAGTGGTCATCCACACGTTGTAGGCCATAACTAGCATGCCGCTGAAAAAAATGAGTCCACCTATCATCCGTACGACGTATCCAGGGTGACTAGCTACTAGCGACTCTACAAAGGTGTAGGTTAGCGTGCCGTCTTCGTTATAAGCGCGCCACATGAGGCCCTGCATGATGCCGTTGACCCACATTGAGGCAATGTAGAGCACCGTGCCGATGGTAGACATCCAAAAGTGCAGGTTGATCAACGCGACGCTATACATCTGCTCCTTGCCAAAAAGCTTAGGAATGAGGTGATATAGCGATCCTATAGAGATCATGGCGACCCATCCCAATGCGCCGGAGTGGACGTGACCGATAGTCCAGTCGGTGTAGTGGGATAGGGAGTTCACCGTTTTGATCGCCATCATTGGGCCTTCAAAGGTCGACATGCCATAAAAGGAGAGGCTGACGACCAAGAACCGCAGGATAGGATCGTCTTTAAGTTTATCCCAAGCCCCAGATAGCGTCATGATGCCTTTGATCATTCCTCCCCAAGATGGCGCCAATAAAATCAAGCTCATTACCATGCCCAGGCTTTGAGCCCAGTCTGGGAGCGCGGTGTAATGCAGGTGGTGTGGGCCCGCCCAAATATAAATCGATATCAAAGCCCAGAAATGGACGATAGACAGACGGTACGAATAAACCGGGCGCTCGGCTTGCTTGGGTACAAAGTAATACATCATGCCCAAAAAACCCGCGGTCAGGAAAAATCCCACGGCATTATGGCCGTACCACCACTGCACCATCGCATCTACGGCACCCGCATAGGCTGAGTAAGATTTGGTCATACTGACTGGCAGCGCGGCGCTATTTACAATGTGTAAAATAGCGACCGTTACGATGAAAGCGCCAAAAAACCAGTTGGCCACGTAAATATGCTCAACCTGACGCTTGATGATTGTGCCGAAAAACACTATTGCGTAGCCGATCCAGACAATCGCAAGTAGAACATCAATAGGCCACTCGAGTTCGGCGTACTCTTTGGATGAGGTTATGCCCATGGGTAGGGTAATTGCGGCCGCTACGATGACAGCTTGCCAACCCCAAAACGTAAATGCCGCCAGCCCGTCAGACAGTAGCCTAGCCTGACAGGTTCGCTGAACGACGTAATAAGACGTAGCGAATAAGGCTGAGCCGCCAAAGGCAAAAATTACGGCGTTGGTGTGAAGCGGCCGTAACCTGCCGAAGCTTGTCCAGGGTAAATCAAAGTTGAGGGCTGGCCAGGCTAGCTGGGCGGCAATCCAAACCCCGATTCCCATGCCCACGATGCCCCAGACTACTGTCATGATGGCAAATTGACGCACCACCTTGTAATTGTAGGTAACCGGTAATGTCTCAATGCCGTCGGTCGCCATATTCATGCACCTCAGTCAGCCCAGCTATCGTGGTGCCCCCGCACCTGTCAGCTTTGCGTATTTCACAGATTCCTGGGCCAGTCCCAAGATATAAACTGCTTTATTTTGATGGAGCCCGTGTGTCGAGCTCTTAT
>OBMK010001637.1_pt1 | contig 18450 bp, 20 predicted proteins | sample 1539081 | NCBI WGS metagenome assembly OBMK01 (sample SAMEA3355528, study PRJEB22509) | marine metagenome | biome: marine; feature: river plume; material: water | place: USA | collected 2010-08-07 | depth 0.5 m | reverse complement strand
CCATTTATGATGTTTTAGTTATAATTGGAATTACGTTCATAGTTCCTCTTACGTATGTCTTTATACTTCCGTCAGTAAATTTAAGTCTTACGTCATAATAATAAGTATCTACTGGCCAGTCAAGAATTAATATTTGGTCAACTCTTAATTGACCTAATGATTCACTAACCCAAGTAAGACCTGTTCCTATTGAAAAGTCTCCTCTAATAAAACCCGAAGTGCTACCCGCTCTAAATTGAACAAAAGCTAAAACTCCAGTCATATCTTTTTCACTACCATCTTCATTAAAGAACTCAAATAATACAGGTCTTGAAGTGTTTCCTAATTTTCTATCTAATAAGTCGCTTATTGATATAACTTGATTTTCTTTCATAATTACAAAGTTACTATTTTTTTTTTTTATTTAGACAATATAAGGAACGTTATATATCATTGTGCATCTCATACCCGCTCCAGGTAAACTTGAACCTACTTGTGTTACTCTAAAAGCTAAACTATCTCCAATATCAAAACTGACTGGTTTGTTAACAAGTCCTGGTGTTGCCGATGTTGATGTTGACTTTTCTCCCGCTTCAATATTTGCAAATTGTGTAAAAACAGTTGTTCCGTTTTTTCTAACATCAATAATTATTGAAGAACCAGTAGGAGCGGTATTAACGCTAAAAACAAATTCATTTACAAATTTAAATGGTCTATTACAAATCAATGAATAGCTTGTTCCTGTTTGAACCGCAGTATTTTCATCTGTAAGGTCAAAATCTTTATAGTCTGGAGTAAATTCCAAACCATTACCGCTTGTATTAACTTTAACGTTTTGTCCATTTTTAAGATTATAATTTGCGGGTGTATCGGTTAAACCAAGAAATGTAGTTGCTCCTCCGCTACCTATAAAAGTTTCTATTTGTGATAAAGTAACTCGAAAAGTTCCCGAAGTATCTTGAAGGGCAATAACGTCAGCACTATCTAAAGCGGTAGTTTTTGCTGGTAATTGACTTATAGACTTTGCATTGTCTGATAATGATTGAATTGCTAAAGTATTGTCTGCAACTTGCGTATTTAAACTCATTTTTATATTTTTAAATAATTATTATTACCTGTTACTAGTCTAGGAATAAACGTAGTAGTATAGTCTTCATTTCTGCCAAGATTACCTTCTCCGTTAATATCAAAGCTTTCATTAGTTCTAATTAACTCACAAGATACAGAGTAGAGATTTGTGTTTTCTATTTGCTCTATAGTTAAATTACCGTTTTTAACATAGCCTAATCCATTTATAAATAAACTTTCACTTGACAAAGCTAATGATAATTTTATTTTCATACTATAAGTCATATCGGCAAAAGTAATATTAGCACCTTCATGTAGAGTACTATCCAATAAAAATGTTTTTAAATCTCCTTGAGAAACGTCGCTTTCGTCTATTATAGTTGTTTCAAAATTAACAAACTCTGCTCTCATAAAATGTTTTATTCCGTAAAGGTAAAATATACTTTTATTATTTTGATTATAATAATTAATTGCTAATAAATTATTTAAACCATTTTGTTCGTTATAAACTTCTTCTTCAAGAATACTAATATATTCCGAATACTCATCAACTGTTCCGTATATAGGATGAGTTGCACTAATATATATTCTTACTTCTCTTTTTGTTGTTCCTTGTATTACAAGATTATTAAAAGGTACATCCATTTCATATACTTCAAATGGAAGCAAATCATAATAAGCTTTCATTATAACATTTGATTGGTCTACACCGTTATATGATAAATCAAAAACAATAGCCCTTTTATTTCTTTGCTCATCATAAACTATATCTACAATCGGATAAAGTCCAAAACCACTAATATCAACTGTAGTGCCTATAATTGCTGAGTCTGGTAAATTTCCGTTTAATTCATACTGTGCTATTACTGTACCTCCAGTATCATAAACATTACCGCTTTCAAAATATAAAGCTAAATTTTGATTATAACTAAATACAACTGAAGCTAAGCTTTCAAACAAATCTAAATTATTAGACATTTTCTCTATAACTAAACTATTAGATGTATTGAGACCTAAACAAGATTGATACTTAGCAATGTGAGTTTGGTAGTTAGATTTAAACTGTATTCTTACCGTATCTGTATTTCTAACAATTAATTTTTCTTCAAATTGGAAATCTTGAATACCAAGTAAAGATAAAGTATTATTTCTATTTTTGTGTATCCCATTTTGTAAACCATTCCAAGTTTCATTTCTACCAAATGTTATTGAGTTTAGTTTTGGTATTTCAAAAAACCTACTTCTCGTTTCTGCCGAACTAACAACTTGAAATTCTTTTTGAACTACACAATTAAATATATCTTTTGTATATACGGTATAAGTGCCAGAGGTTAATGCGCTAAAAACGTTGCTTGAACTATAAGTTGTACCGTCAAGACTATATGATAAAATATTTGTATTAGGGGGTCTTTCGCCTAATTGATTACCATAAGAAACATTTACTACTGCGGTTGCTCCTAATAGTATATTTTCATTTACTACTATATTTATATTTTCTTGATATAATTTTCTTATATACAAAAACTCTTCTCCCCATTGGTCAAAAGGTACGTTTATAGTAGGACTACCAGATTTATTTACTTTAATATAAGCACCTGCTGCTCTATTTATTTCTACAGTAAAAGGGTTTGTTGTAACAGTAATAGGCGGTACTGGAGAAAACCTTCCATAACTAAGAGTGTAAGAATCAGCTTGTTCGGTCATTAATATATCAACGTCAATTTTATCACAAGGAGAACTACTTGTAGTTAAGGAAGCGGCATCTAATTGAAACGTATCTGGCACAGGTACTGTTATAGATGAGGTAACAAAAGATGAAGATGAAAAGTTTATAAAACTCCAGTTATTAGTAGCTTCAATTGTTATAACGTTTGCAGACCTTGTTAAAGTCATTAACTTAGAAAAATTTTGGTCTATATTAAAATATTTTTGATAAGCAATAGCACTTTGTTCTCCTGCTATTGAAGTTGGATTTAATATCTGAATAAATTTAGTTTGAGTTCTAGCAGCTGTTGTATAAGTAGTATTCATACTTATTGTAGAAGGTATTCCTCCCTCTCCAGCTGTAGCGTTGTATCTATCAAAATTAATTACATTATTATTTAAAGCGTCACTATTAAAAGTTATTATTATTTTTCCTTTTGTTTCCATTATTAAAATATTATATTATCATTAACTTTTTGCATTGTAAACTCTCCCGTTGCACCTCTTTTTAAACCAAGCAAATATCCTCTTTCAGTTTCTTGTTTTTCATTAATCCATTCAAATTGAAAATATAAATTAGGACAATTATCTGGAGTACTAAGCGGGTTTTGATTTACATCAAACCCATCAATTAATACTTCTGTTCTTCCTTTTATTTGTCTCCAAAGTTCTTCGTTTACAGGATGAGTAAAAGTAATTATTTCTGGAAGAAAACGAGGACGCTCTAGGTCATTAACATTAAAATCTTCATTTTCATAATACCCTTCAGTATCTCCTAAAAGTTGAGAAAATAATGTTGTAGATGTTTTAGAATTTATATATTTTATTTTTTTAGCAAAATTAGAAGCTTGTTCCATACCCGCCCTTATTACCCAACCATGTCTTCTTAGCATTTGCAAAGGTGTAAAGAAAGCACCTCTATAACTATCGGGTTGTAAAACACCGCTTTGAGTTACTACAATTTCATTTGGTTCTAATTGTTTATATCTACTTCCAGTCGCAGGTGGACTTGCTTTTAAACTTATAAACCAATTTTCTAAATCTTCTGAAGTATCTTCTAAAGGAAATAAAGCGTATGGTTTTTGTCTAGTTAATTCTAAGCCATATTCATCAGAGCGTATCTTTGATATTTTGCTCATTTTTTTTGGTGTATTTAAAGGAGTTACCCATTCGGTAAGAACATTAGGCTCATCTAAACCTAAATCATCTTCATAAGAACCACCTTTATTATAACCTAATTCAACTTGACCTATATATAAATCATTGTCGGGTTGTCTTTTAACATTATTTACTTGACCAAGTTTTACTACAACTCGATTTTGATAATAGTATTTTAAATCTTCTATTCTTAATATTTGTTTACCTTCAATAATATCAATGCTAACACCTATATTAAATACTGCCTTTAAAGAGTTAATACTTTCTTTAATTGACATTTGTAATGACTTATATTTATCTGAACTTTTAGGAAAACTTCTAGCCCATAAACCAGATATTACTGCCTTGTACGCATTTACTCCGTACGCTAAATAATTTCTATTTGTTAGTCCTTGTTCCGTTTCGTCTTGAAATCTTCCAAACATTATTGAATAAAACCTTTGTCTTTCTCCCGTTAGAATTTCCATTAATCTATCCATCATGGTATCAACAAACATAAATTGACTTCTTTCTTCTTGAGGTGCTAATTCTACTTGAGTTACTTTTAAATCCCATTTATAACAAGTAGCGTTTAAAAAAAAAGTATTTGTTGAGTATTGAGTACTTTTAATTGAAACAACAAAACCATCATTATGTTTCACTCCGTTTTTTTGAATAGAACCACTATTTTCTATTGGAGCATTACTTGTTTGATTATCTTGTGAAAGCAATATATCAACTCCTACAGATTCGTATTCACTTGTATCAACATTAAATCTCCACTGTTCTAAATAAACCCCGCAATTATTATTTGTACTTCCAAAAGGATAAGCTATTCCATTCCAACTTAAATCATATTCTATTGTTAAATTAACGTCATAATCAATATTTGTTCTATCTACGTAAAACATGTGAGAAGGAAGGCTTAAAGTTCCTTCATTATATTGTCTATAACTATCAGTTACGTTGTCTGAACGGTCTGGTCCCGTAACACTAAGAGTTGCTCTAGGAGTTAAATCACTACTATAAGTAGTAGTGCCAGGAAAAGTATTAAATTGATAGTTAACATCTTGTGGAAACAAAACCCATTGTGAAATATTTTGTAATCCTCTACCAGACAATACAACGTTTCTTCTATCTAGTTCTGTTATTTCATTTCCTTCAATAGATTCATTTGTTCCTAATTCAAAAGTATTACTTTTATTGTCATCTATTAATTTTTGTAAATCATTAGTGTTAAATTTTAATGATAAAACATTGTCAGATTCTTCCATAGTTTCCCAATCAGCAAGACCAACGTAATCAGTTTCCCAATTAATATATTGTGACGGAGGTGCGTATGTAGTAGGTGTTATATAACTTATATTATTTGTAGTTATTTCTTTAATTAAATAAACCTTAGCGTTAACTCCTTCTAATACAAAAGCAGACTTTATAAAATCTAATTCTTGTCTTCTAAAACCTAGCTTAATAGTAAACTCATTAAATATACCATGATAATCTTTATGCCTAATCAATTCGGGATTATAATCATTATCCCATCCAATTGGTTCTTGTGACATTATTATCGTACTTCTACCTGCGGTTTGAAGTCTATACCTAATATTATTATTTTGTTCTATTCTTATTTCACTCATAACTATTTACCATCTACTTATTTTATCTCTATAAGAGTTATCTGATTCTTGAATGTTTATCAAATTGCTTATTTTAGCTTTGTTAAATCCTTTTTTAATTCCTTTTTCTATACCTAAAAATAAAGAATCAAAATCGGTATCTTTAAAATTTCCGCCTTGAGATATTGCACTCATAATCATTGAGTTTTTTTGCATAGCTTCAAAGTTAGGATATATAATATCTCCTTTTTTTAAATCTACAACTGCGTTAGATTGAGTTGTTGTTAATAGTTGACCGTTTCTTTCTATATACTCTTGCCTTCCTCCATCATTAATTAATGCTTTTTCATTTTTAGGAGATATACCTCCTTCAGCGTATTGAGGAATAGGCTCTGCTAATACTGCAGCTATTTGTATAGCACCTAATGCAGCAATTATTCCAGCAAAACCAGTAGCTACGGGAAAAGGAGAATCTACGTATTGTCTAATTATAGCTGAAGCAGTATTAATTGCTATATCTGCAACCGCAAAAGCTTTACGTGCTTTGGCTTGTTTTCTTTCTTGTTCTACTCTTTGTCTTTCTAATTCCCTTAGTCTAAGTTCTTTGTTTCTTTCAAGCGTTTGTTGTGCTACATCATTTCCTTCAGCAAGTTCTATAAGCTTATCGTATTTTTCAGCTTCAGCATTTATTTCAGCATCAATATTATCTATAGTTCTTTGAAATAAATTATCGGTTAATTCTCCAACAGCTTGATTGAACTCCCCCATAATATCGAGGATTTCTAATAGTTTATCTTGAAATGTCTTTGGGTCTAATCCATCTTCATCTTCGGGTAATGCTTGATTTTCTAGTTCCGCTATTTTTAATGCAATCTCATTAAGTTTTGCTAAATATGAATCTTTAATAGACTCATCTATATTTAAATTAAGAAGTTTAGCATCTATTAATGTAGCTTGATATTTTAATGCAGCAATAGCATATTCTCTATCTATTTGCTCTATATCCGCCATTATTTTTTCATATTCATCAGAGCCTTTTTTAACAAATTTTAATTTCTCTAACTCAATAATTTTTCTATTATTAAATGGTAACTTTATAAGTTCTAATTCTAAATCAGTTTGTTCCTTTTGTATTTGTAAACTCTCATTAGCAAACTTAATCTCGTCATCAGAATTTCTTTTATTAAATTTAGTTAATATAATTTTTTGTTGCTTTTTACCATTAGTTATTATTTCTTTAATTTTTATTTCTTTATCCTTTGCGGTTGCTGTGCTTTTCTTAACTGCTTCTATTTCGTTTTTTTGTTTTACTTCTTGCCTAAATTTTTCATCAACAAATTGATTTTCTCTCATTTCAGTAGTAAGTGCTATATTTTCTTTTAACAATCTTTCTCTTGTTTCAAACCCAGCACCCTCTGCTTCCGATAAATCTTCATTGTTTTTGATTATTCTTTTTAACTGTTCTACTCTAAGCTTAAACTCTAAATCATATCCTTCTTTTAATTTAGCAAATTTAGGTTCATCTAATTCCTCATCTTCAATAAAAGTAGCGGTTACACCTTTTTCTAAAGCTAATTTAGCATCATTAATTCGACCTTCCATCCTTCCTAATGCGCCAATCAAATCATCTTTTGTACCTCCCAAACCACCAAATGATAATATATCATCTTCATTTCTTCCTGTGATTAATGCCATACCCGATTCGCTTGTAGGAAATAAAAACTCTTTTAATTCTTTAGCTTTTTCTTCTTGGTCAGCAAGTGTTTGTTTCGCTCGTTTTCTACGTTCTTCAGCTACCTTATCTCCAAAATTAAGTTGTGCTTGAAACGCTTCTTTATGTGCTTTTTCTGCTATTTCTCTTTCCTTTTTATTTGTAGCTGCTTTTAATACAATAGAAGCGTCAGCAGTTGCAACTCTTAAATCATGTAGTTTAATTCCTAATTCTTTTTCTACTGCTAAAACTGATGCACTATCTTCGTTAAGTCTTGCTTGGTCTTGTGTAATAGCTACCTCAAATTCTAATAAAGCCTTGTCAGATGCAAATTCTCTAGTCATTGCGACAAATACAGAATTTACAGAATCTAACCATGTTTTTATAACATTACTAACTTGAGATTCTGAGTTTATTACTTTGTCTACAAATAGTTGCCATGAACCCGCTAACCTTCCTAATGAGGATTGTAGGTTTTCAACCTTTTCAATGCTTTCAATTCCAAAAGCTATCTCAACTGCTTTTGCAAATCTAGGAAGTGCTTCAGCAGATAATACCTCTCCTGCCTTTAACATTCTATCTAACTCAACTATAGTTACTCCTAATGAAGCAGCCATTATTCCCATAGCACCTGGTAATCTTTCTCCTAATTGTCTACGTAATTCTTCAGTTGTAACCTTACCTTTAGATAACATTTGTTCTAAAGCTAAATATATACCGCTTAATTCATCTGTTTTTAAACCAAGAACAGCAGAGGCTTTTGTCATACTTCTAAAAATATCTTGTGTTTCTTTTAAGGATAACCCAGAATTTTTTGCTGCAGCTGAGAACTTAATAAATCTATTTGCGGTACTAACTAAATCAACACCAAACTTATTTACAAGCTGTGAAAGAAATATATGAGACTGTTGTAGTTTAAACAAATCTTTATTTATAACTGCTATAGTAAAGTTTAGTGAATCAAATGTTTTTATTAAACTAAAAGTATTTTTAATAAGTCTACCAAAAAGAGATATAGCACCAAGAATACCAAAACCTGCTATTAGGTTTTTAACTCCTCCTAACATCCTTGTAAAACCACTTCTTGTTTTTGTGATAGAGCCATTAACCTTATCCATTTGTCTTTTTAGCCTTTTATATTCAGCTGCAGCACGTTTTGTTTGTTTAGCGTTTTTACCCTCGCTAACTGTTAGGTTTTGTAATTTTGTTTTTGCTTTTGTTAAACTAGTATTTAATCTTGCGTATGCTCCTTTTTGTTTTTCTATAGAACTATTAACGCTTTGCATTTGTTGTTTTAGCCTAAGATAATTTTGTCTTGCTTTTTTTGTTGAAGTAGCGTTTTTTCCTTGTTCTAAGGTTAAGCTACGAACACTATCTTTTGCTTCTTTCAAAGCTGCTTCTAATTTACTATAAGAACTTTTTTCTTCTTTTACAGCTTTTGAATTTTTATTCGATGCTCTTGTACTTTTATTCTTTTCTTTTGTTAGTTTTTCAATTGCGGGAGTTAAGGTATTTACAGCTATTGTATTGTCTTTAGTTGCCCTAGTATTATGTTTCATTTGAGTATTGTTCATTGAAAGAACTTTATTCAAAGTTTTAAATTTACCGTCAATTTTAGTTATTGAAGCACGTAAAGATGTTATTGTTTTCTTTATTGTTTTAAAAGAATCTCCTTCAGCAGAATTAATTTTTGATATAACCTTTTTAAGATTAACTAATTCTGTATTTAAATTTTTTATTTCAGAAACAGCTTCCTTTGATGATAAATTAATTTTTCCCGCCATTGTTATATTTTTTCTTGTGCTTCTATTCTTGATATATTAAGAGACATATAGTTGTGCCAACGAACAACACTACATTCCTTTATGTTTATTTTGTAGCCTAATTCTAAATTAGTTTCAAGTGATAATGCTTGACTATCTAGGTTTTTGAAGATACCTATCTTTTCTGATTTTACTGATTTAGATTGTTCCAAAGTTAAATCATATTTTTTCTTATACCAAACATTTTTAATATTGATTTTGTTTTGCATATTTCGAGCCTTTATTTTAAAGGAATCAACTTGTTTTTGTATATCCTTTTTATCATCAAAATTAAAACCTAAATCGTTTAATATATATAATACTTCTATATTTTTATAAGTATCCCACGAGTTTAAAGTTAAAATAGCAATTTCAAATGTTGCTTGTAAAACTTTAATTTCAGCCTCTTCCTTATATTGTTTTAACTGTTTTTCATTAAATACTATTACTTCATATTCATTAATTAAATTTTCAATAGCATCTTCAATTAAAAGTTGATTGTTTTCTAAAAATTTTTGTGTTTTTATTTCATCTAACTTTTCAAAATCTTTTATAATATATTCTGTTTTATGATTTGTAGTAATATAAGAGAAATATAATATTGGAATTTCTGAGCAACTTTCATATAGCTTCATAATGTTATATCTAAATCTAAATCTAGTTCTATTTGTTTTTTGATTATTTTTTGAAAATCATCTATATATGTTTGTATTAAAATTTTCTCATCGTTTGAAAATTCTAATATTCCTTCTCCATAACCTAAAAAATGCTTTCCTTCTCCGTCAATTAACATAGCTGTTAATGATGAGTCTTTACTATCTAAAAGAAGAGCGTCGGATTCTAGTTTAATAAAAAGACTTTGATACCACTGTCCTGTGTTTCTAAGAGTAACGTGGCTTGTTCTACTATAAGGAGACCTTTTTTTTCTTATAACAGTACTTGGTGCGTATTTACCTAATGAGTTTCCCAACCCGTCAATACCTTTTTGCCAAAACCTAAGTTTAACAGAACCTAATATATTACCGCTTTTTTTTGCAATGTATTTATTTAAAAGTTCTCTAATATCTATATTAGTTTTTTGTATAGCTTGGTCTATTGTCATAAGAAAAAAAGCCACCACAATAATGCGATGGCTTTAAGTATAAATAATTATTATTTACGAAGCAACTTCGCTTATCAAAGCTGAACGGAATAAAACTCCCGATACGTCTGTTACGTCTACATTTAAAGTAGCTGCCCAAAGGTCAGTAGTTACTACGTCAGCAGATTGAATTGCTGTAGTAGTTGTTAACGCATATTTACCTCCCGTAGTTTCAACTAAAGAAGCTGGTGTTTCAGAAGCAGAACCTATTCCTAATAAAAAGTTAGCTACTGCTAATCCAACAACTGGCGTAGAAACGTCAGAAGCTAATAAAGCAGTTACGTTAATTGTATTACCAGCCGATGGAATTGCATCGTAAGTTAAAACAACTCCGTTAACCGCAGGAACATCCGACGGTGTGAAAGTTAATTCGTCTTGATGTAAAATTGCGTAATTTTTATCAAACTGTTGTCTATCCAAGAACTGAACTAATAAAGATTTGCTTTCAGCGTCTCCACCTTTTACTTTTCTCTTAGTTAATTCTGGAGTTATATGACCCGCTTGAAAACCTTGATAGTTCCCTGCAGAGTTTGTTGCTAACATCCAATTTCCTTCATCGTCTCCAATGATAAAATCAAAGTTCTTATAACCTTGTAAGTTTGCTAGTTGCTTGTAAAACTCATGTCCTTCTTCAAACATTAATTTGTACTCTGGCAAACCTTTTAGGTTTAATCTTTTAATTCCACTTGAATTAGTAGAGTATGCATCTTCTGCGGAAGTATCCTCAAAAGAACTTGCTCCCATAATTGGAATTATTACTCCTTTTTGAATTTGTGGCGTTAAATACGCTAAATTAAATTGAGTTGTTGAAGGAATTACTGTTCCCTTTTCTACTGCTAGTAAGTTTGTTGGTGTTCCAAATAAAGATAAACAACCTCGTTTACCTAAATTCGCAGCGTCTGCTCCACCACAAGCTACTTTATTTGCTATGTCTCCTATTGTTACTGACATTTTTCTATTCTTTTAGTATTAATTAAATTTTCTAATAATTTTTCGTTTGTAGGGTAATAAATACTTCCTACTTCGTGAGTGCCTTTGTTAGTTACAAATTTTTTAGTAACCGTACATTTTGTTTTTTTATATTTAGCCATAATTAAAATTTTATTGTTCTTAAACAAGTTGCAATCAAAGTAAAATCACAAGTTACACTTAAAGCATCCCAAATAAAAGCCCCAGCATTTTTTTCTTTCAAATCACTATCACTATAGTTAGGATGTTTTATAACCTCGTAATTTTGATTACTTGATAGAATATTTGCATTTTGAAAAACATATCTCATATTGTAAAACAAAGGAAGTAAAACTTTTCCAAATGTTTTTTCAATTCTCTCCTTATTTTCCATTTGAGCGTTTGTACTCATTGCTAAAATAAAAGTTGCATTTGTAACTTCTACGTCTGTATTAGAATGATTCTCTGTATACGGATACAATAGCCAAATCAAAGGATAAACCTTATCCAAGCTTCTGTTTTTCAAAAAAGAATTTAACTCCTTTTTATCTCCGTATCCAAATCTAACGGGATGATTAGTTCCACCACTAAGACTAGTCATTTCTGGTAAGTAGCAGAAAATCTCCTCCAACCTTTTTTCTACGACTAATGTTTCGGTAGCTATCATATTCCAAATTGATTTAGTTCTTCAAAAATCTCTCCGTTAAAATTAGCATAAGTATCGGGTGTTACTTCGTTAGTCTCATCAATAAACTGATATAAAGAAGCGTCTTGTCCTCCCGCATCTAACCAATAGTCTATTCCTAATCCTATACGTCTCTGTATAACACGATAATCTAAACCAAGTTTTAAACCTCTACTTAAATTTCCTTGAACATTAGAAACAAATTTGTTCCAAGCCTTAGAAACTTTCTGATTAGGAACTATGCTTTCAGAGTTTGCTCCTTGCTCTATTTGATTTCCTATCCCACTCCTTGTAATAAAGGAATTAGATTCAAAAAAGAAATAAACGTAATTTGCAATAAAACTTCTATCATAATTACCATTGCTCATTGACTTATATCTAATTCCTCTCCAAATTCTATCGTTACCATCTTTGTCAACATATATGCTTCCATTAAGTAACTTATTCCATTTTTCTGGAGAACCCGCTATAAGTCCTGTTGGCGTTTGGTCATCTAACTGTGATTCAAACTCAATAAACAAGGTAGTTCCTAAAGACCTTAATAATACTTCACGAGAATAATCATTAATAAATTCCAAAACATCGCTTTCTTCTGAGGATACCTCATCTGAAATGTTGCTTCTAATATATGGTAAATATATTTCTCCTTTAAAATATGTCTTGTCGATAATCATTATCTAGCTCTTTAGGTATATCCTTATTTATAATTTAGCCTGTTTTGGTATAAACTCATCTAACTCTTTTCCAAGTTTTACTACTTTGTGTAATTCTAGAGCCTTTGCAGTTGATACAGGCATGTCTCTTTTTTCACCTTTTTCGTAATTCCCATGGTCGGTTAAATAAGTTACCTCTACATAACCTAATACTACTTGTTTTTTTGTTCTTGCCATTTTATTCTTGTTTAAAATTAATTAATTGTTAATTATGCCGCTGTAATTGCTGTTTTGATAGTTGCAATATCGTCATAGATAAGTGCAGCTTGGTCTAAGTTTTTCACAAAAGCGAAATATCTAGACTCTCCTAGCATTGTAAATTTGTTTTCAATAAACTGGTCTCCAGTAAATCCAATACGAATACTAAAAGGAACGTAGTTAATTACATTGTAAACTTTCATATCAGCTACAAATATTTTTCCTGCTGGAATCTTAGACCATGGTCTAATAGAAACTCCTCCAATTCTTACCTCATTAAACAATCCTGCTTGAGGGTATAAAGGTAAACCTTGACCATCTTTAGCGGAAACTAATTGAACGTAAAAATCAACTGGGTTAATCATTACAACGTTTGCCATATAAGACGCTTGGTCTGTAAAAGCTTGAGTTGTATAAATATCAGTAATACAAGCGTTAACTACATCCATAAAGTTTGGAGTTGTAACCGCAGTAGCCATTGAACCTGCTACAAAAGTACGACCGTAAACTGTTGCTCCCGTTGGAGTAACTCCTGTTCCTGCCCCAAAATAGATTGAGTTAGCTTTAAACAAGTTGTGTTGTTTTGCTAAATAATCTCTTGCAGTAGCTTCCATTCTTACAATATCAGTTACCGCTTCTTCAGTTAGGATTTCATAAGCTGCAGCTTTCTTTGGCTCAGCAAATCTGTTTTGCCATTGAAAATCAATTTGAGGCTTAACCGCACCCTCTGCAACAAAAGCGTAACCACCTTCTTTTGGTAACATTTCAGTATAAGAGTATAAAGGAGAACCCGTTGAACTTACAGTAGCAAGTGAAACTAAATCATCATCATTTCTTAGGTTAAAATCTCCTAAATTGTCATGCCACATTGAACTTGGCGTTTCTGCGTTACTCCCAGAACCCGTAGTTAAATCTCCAACAGCTTTTGGTACAAACTCAATTGAACCGCTACCTTTTTGATAGATGTTTGCAATTTCATCTTTGTTAGTTGTTAGAAATTCGTTGAATTGCTTCATAACTCCTCCAACTTGCTTTTCTTTTTGAGCGTTTACAAAATCTTCAATTGCTTGACCACTTGTTTTAATCTCGTTATGCAAAGCTTCTACTTCTGACTTAGAAGCACCTTTGTCTTGTAATTCTGTAAGCTTATCGGTTAATCCGTTAAACTTCGCATCTAATGCGTCTTTAATTTCTTTATCCATTTTTGAATAATTTAATTTATAATTAATAATTGTTTTATCAAAGTGATGTGAATCGGCTTTGAGGTCTTTATTTAGAGTGATGTGAATCGGCTCTATTTTATGTTTAAAAAACTTTTTAAAGCTTCTATTTCTTTATCTATTTCTACTTTTGCTTCTTTAACTTGTTGAGTTGGGGTAAATGAGTTGCTACCCATAACAACCGCTGAACCTTCATATACTTTTGCTTCAGTTACAGCCCAAAAATAAGGGCTTTTTTCTAATTCTGCGCTATTAACTACTTTTGGATAATATTTATCCCAAACTTCTTTTTCTTCTTTATATTCTTCTTCTTCGGAATTTATAGCTAAAGCTAGTTTAACGTATTGCATACCTACTGAATGATTATCTACGTTTCCTTGAGAATATTGCTTAAACATTTCTGAGTTTCTTTTTTGTTTTACAACAGCATCAAAGGTTAAAGCTTCTGTTGAACCCTCAAAGTCATATCCTAAAGACTTCCAACTTAATGATTGAACTGAAGCATTTAAATCTTCTTTGTCCGCTATAATAGTTTTAAAAGACATTTCGTGTTCTTGTAAAAACTTAATATTTTTGTTTTCTAAAATTGATTTATTCCAAATACCATCAATATGAACGTCCTTATGACTATCAACAACATTTGTTGTATTAATAATTGCACGAACTGTTATTTCGTTTTTGTCTAGTAAAATCTCACTTTTATTAGCAAAGGTTTTATTTAAAGATGTTGATGAAATAGCTATTGAGTCAGCTTTTTTAAACTGAGTCTTTTTTGCATACAAAATATCTTCTTTATTTTCTTTCAAAAATTTGAATAATTCTGTTCCTTTTAATTCATTTGGTATTTTCATCGCTTGGGTATTTTTACGTTATTTTTTACATCTTTGAGTCTTTTTGTTAAAGCATTTTTAATACTTATATCAAGATTTGGTTTCTTTAAAGTGTTTTCTAGGTTCTTAATTACTTCTTCTTTCATATATTTGATTCTGTTTCGTTTAGAGTTAATTGGTTTCCGTCTTCAGATGAACTTGAGGATTCGCTAGGTAATTCTTTCAAGTCTGTATCTTCTGGTAATCCAACCAACTCTAAAGCTAATTTGTCGGGAAGACCAGCTGTTCTTAATGACGTAAGTGCCTCTCCTTGCTTTTTAGCGTTATCAATTTTAATTGTTGAAAATTCCAACATTACAGGCAAATGAGAGTAACTGCCTTCAATTTCATAAATCTCATCCTTAAACAAATCATCGTTTATAGTATTTATAAAACTTTGAAGCGTTGGTATCATTTCATTTTGTATGTAAGATACTAAACTTTGATTAGCATTCTTATAAGTTGATTTTGCTCCCGCAATTGAATAAACGTCGCTTGGTAAATGTAGCGCAGCAAATATAATTCCTGCGTCAGTCTTTATTCCCTCGTCGTGACCTAAGTCTCTCATTATTATATGCAAAGAATCCCACTTTAAAGAAGCGTTTGTTATTAATCCTCTTTTTCTTAAAGCACCTAATCCGTAAGAGTTATTAAAACTATCCTCTACTTTTGTTTTCTCGCCAGGTGTTAGAGGAAAACCTTCCTTTACACCGCTAATCATTTCCTTACCGTTTGACTTGATGATAATGCTTTTTGCTATCTCTGAATCAACAGTATTGTATAGCGTTTGTCTAATACCATCAAGTCTACTTGTAGTATTGTAAGCGTTTCTTGGGTCTACACCGTTTGGCATATCGTAAAAGAACATTAAGTCTTTTATTTTAATAGGAATGTTTTCTCCCGCCTTGTCGTATATTAAAGTAGTATTTTTTATTTTTTTTATAGAATCTATATTTGGATATTTTCCTATTTCTAAAGTTTCTGGAAACTCAAGAAGAGAAAAATCAATAACATAAAGAGAGTTAACTCTTGTCGTACCGAAAGTGCTTTTTTTCCAAATAACACCGACACCGTTGGCCATTTGTGTGAACAATAGCGTTTCAAGTAAATCTGAAAATGTTTGATTATAGTTTGGTCTTTTTAATAAAGGTAGTATTCTATGATTCTTTTTTACTTTACCAGTTTCTTTACTTACTATCTGAAATTCTGCTTGTGAAAACAGTTTTGAAATAAATAATAGGGCAGGGCTTAGTATAGGATGATTCAAACCTAAATGCATATTTGAAGTAACCGTACTCCATTCCCCAAAAGTGGTCATATCATAAAATGATTCCCCTATTCTATTTCTAGTAAAAAAAGGGAATGGGATGTTAAAACCTAATAACTTCATAAATCTTCTTTGCTACAAAATTAGGAATTTTTTTTTTAGTAATCAAACATTATTTTTTTAACTAAAAATTAAGTGTAGTAAAGTAACAAGAAACCCTATAGAAATAGCAACAAGAACTGCTACAAAAATATATTCTTTTTTCTTTAATAATGGTTTTTTGTGAGGTGTTCTTAATCCGCAAGAGGCACAATAAACACCTGTTGGGTAAAATATATGACTACTTTCATTTTTACATTTATGACAATATACTCTTTCTTCTCTAAAGTTGTTTTCCATTTTTTTTAATTAAATACTATTCCTAAAAATCTTATTAAATAATCTACTCCGTACTTAAACGCATCAAGTAAGTGGTCATTGTTTCTATCATCAATATCGTCAGTTACTAAACCATACCTATCTGTTTTAAAAGAGTATTCAAAATACTCCGTATCAAAATCAGTACTTGTATCAGTATAAACAACATTGAATCCTTGAACTTGTGAAATCATTTTTATTTTTGAACCCGCTCCTTTTAAAGCAGATATTGCTAGAATACCTCCCGTTTGTAGTTCTGTTACCATAGTCTTTTTTGCTGAATCACAAATAACTAAAGCTTCGGGGTCTAATCTTGGAGACATTTGTGTATTTAAATATTCATATAAAGGCATACCCATACTAGAACTTGGCTTGTATAATCTTTGATGTACGTAAAAAGTTCTATCTCCGTCAAATTTAATCTCAACTATTGCGGTTGGACTACTTATACCAAAATCTAAACCATAATAAGAAGTTTTATCTAAATTGTAAAAATATTCCTCAGTACACTTACTCCATCCGCTAAATACTCTATTTGGTTTTTCAGAACCAATACCAAGACAATAAACATAATACATATAAAGACTAGCTGTTCCGTTTCTTATATTTTCCTTGTTTGGAGGTGGAAAATGAGAATCTGTTATAGGTTGACCTTTATATGAGGGTATTAAATCATCGTTTAATGAAACAGAGCCTTCTATAAAAGGATTATATCCGTTTAGAGTATTTATAATACCATCAGTTAAAAAAGGATTGTCCTTATAACTAGAATGTAAAAACTTTGCTTCGGGATTATTTCTATATTTATCAATAAATGAAATAGCTGAAGGGTTAAAGTCTAAAAACACCTTACCTCTAGTTCTTTGATTTAATTGACGAAATACATCCTCTGAAAATTCTGAAACCTCATTTAAAAATATAATATCGTTCTGTTGACCTAAAGCCTTGTGAACTAACTCAGTACCTGCAAACGCTATAACTGAATTAGTTTTTTTACAAGTAAAAGTTGCCTCCTTCTTATGTTTTACAAACCTACCGTACAATCCCTCTTGTGAATTAAGTATATTTTCAAAATCCAACCCCATAGTATCGATTGAATCAACTCTTTTGTTTCTATAGCATGAAATTTTTATTCTTTTTTCAGTCATCATTAAAATACAAAACAACTGTAGTATAGAATAAGTCTTACTACTCCTAGAACCTCCAGAATTTACTATATATCTAATTTCGGGGTCTAAATAAGCTTTATAATTTTTTTGGAATACATTAGTTGTTTCAAATTCCATTAATCTTTTGAATCGTTTTTACCAATTACGTGTATAATTTTAATTTCAGTATCTTGCTCCTTGCCTTTATCCGTTTCAACTCTTTGAAGTTTAGGTATAACGTATTCTAATATCTTAGGAAAATGAACCATAAACTCATCATCGGGTAAAGTTTCTAATACCTCATTAAATCTTTTAGAATGGTCTCCTCTTACCGCTTTTATTAATTTGTTCCACTCGCTTTTAACTTTTTTCTTTGCCATCTTTGTATATATTTGCGTTACGTTTGTCAGTACCTTGCTTCATTCTTACCCACCTACTCATAAGTTGGTTTAAAATACCTCCTTGAGTAACATTGCCGATTTTTGAAATTTCTTCTTTGAAACGTTTATTTATCGTCTCGTCTACTTTAAATGTTTTTAGTTCGTAACTCATTCTGTAAAGGTACTAATAAATATTTATTTATAAAACTTTATTCTTTGCCCAGCCAATATAATTGATTTTTTTTTAATACACCTATTTCATAAGTTAATTATTTTATATATATTGCGCATTGCAAATGGTATGTTATTGAGACTTTTATTACCATGGCAATTCGTTTTATTTGATTAATTAAGCCAGGCTGTTCTCCTGGCTTTTTTAGTTCAGTCTATCTAGATACAACTATATATACTTACAATAAATTAATCATGCTACAATTTTATAAACCC
>OBMK010001632.1_pt1 | contig 18475 bp, 13 predicted proteins | sample 1539081 | NCBI WGS metagenome assembly OBMK01 (sample SAMEA3355528, study PRJEB22509) | marine metagenome | biome: marine; feature: river plume; material: water | place: USA | collected 2010-08-07 | depth 0.5 m | reverse complement strand
AAAGAGACACGATGAAAAAACTAAAGGTGGTTTATACAAACCATCAGGTTCAGAAACTACAATGATGGGTACAGTAGTAGCCGTTGGTAGTGGATTATTTACTCATTCAGGTGAGATTATACCTATGAGTACAAAGGTGGGTGATACAGTTCTATTAGATGGAACTGGATTCAAACACAAAAATGGTGGTAAAACTTATAACATTTATAGAGAGAGTGAGTTCTTATCTATATTAGATAAAGCGTAATTGTCTGATAATCAATCAGTTACACTATCACTATCATCACAACACATTGATAATCAATTAGTTAACAAATAAAAAATAAATTATGATACACATTTTAGATGAAAACAAAATCAAAGAGAACTACGAGAAGTTCAGAAAATTAATCAATCAAACCTTTGAAGGTGAGAGATTAGAATCACTTAATAAGATGTACGACCATCTTGAAGATAGAATCGTACTAACCCCAGCATCATCGATGGAACATTTCCACAACGCATTTGCTGGTGGATATATTGACCACATTCTTAGAGTTACGAGAAACGCAGTTAAGTTATACGATATGTATAATGAGTTGGGAATCGGATTAGGAGAGTTCACAAAAGAAAACGTAATATTCTCAGCACTACATCATGACTTGGGTAAGGTTGGTAGTTTAGATGAGAATTGGTATTTACCAAATGACTCTCAATGGCATATTGAGAATCAAGGTAAAATATATAAAGCAAATCCAGATATGAATTTTATGAATATGACTGGAAGAACATTTTGGTTATTAAATCAGTTCGGAGTTAAAGTAGAAGAAGGTGAATGGATTGCAATCCAACTTACAGATGGATTATATGATGAGGCTAATAAAGAATATTACATATCATATGACCCAAACAAAGCTCTCAAATCATCATTTCCATACTTAATGCACCAAGCAGATATTATGGCTACTAGATTTGAGTGGGAGAGATGGAAGAAATTAAAAAGTGGATTACCAGCTAAGAACAAAGGTGGTAGACCAACAACTAAAAAGAAATTAGAAAACGTAACAATGCCAGAGAAGCTTGATTTCAAATCTATCTTTGGTGATGTAGAAGGGGCCTAATATGGAATTAATACAACATATAATATTACCATCAATAATAATAATCATATTACTTTATGTAGTATGGAACTTACTTCGGAAGGTTGAGAAGTTAGAAGATGGTATCAATGAAGTTAATGAAGTTTTAGATTCTTCAAAAGAATCAATCGAATCAACATTAGATAAAATGAAAGAAGTTGATAGATTAGGTTCATTCGAAGCTGATGATGAAAGTGGATTCATATTTACCGAACTACTAACCGCATTGGATAAATTAAACAACCAAATAAATAATAATGGCTAAAAAAAGAAGAAAGAGAAGTAAAAGATATTTTACTAAAATTACAGAGATAGCAATAAACGCATATAACGGAAGTGATGATAATGTCTTAAAGAATAAAATCTATAATAGATTTATCCACTACCCGTTTGATAAGTTATCAGAAAATGTAATTCATACCTACAAAACATATTACTTCGATGTACCTTATGAAGATGTAAAAGCAAGTGTAGTAGCTTTTCTAAATGAGAAGATTCATAAGTTCAATGGAGAGAATGGTAGGGCTTTCTCTTACTTTACAGTAGTAGCGAGAAACTATTTATTTAATGAGAACAATGCTAACTATGCTAGAATGAAATCAAAAGCTGAAGTAAAGCATATCGATACACAACGAAATATAACAAATGAAGTTATAGACCAAAATAACAAAGAAGCCAAATCAGATTTTATTGACCATTTTACAAAATATATAGATTATCATTTATATACATTGTTCCTAAAAGATAGAGATAGAGCTATAGCAGATTCCATAAATGAATTATTTAAGAATAGATTAGACCTTTATTCGTACAATAAGAAGGCACTCTACATACTTATTAGAGAAAGAACTGGAGTTCACACTCAATATATAACAAAAGTAGTTGGTAAGTTAAAAGGTATTTATGCTGAATTATATATGGAATATAATCGAACAGGTCATTTAGCAGTGACTTACAAATTAAAGGATAGTAATGGATAAGGATACTGAATTATTTAAAGGAAAAACATTCTCTGATATTATGTCAGATGTTTATAACAATTCAAAAAAGAAGGATAGGCAACTTAAACTTCTTATAGCACAGTTAGAACCATTGGTTAAAAACCTACAAGACGCTACAGTGATTGTTCCTTTAATTAAAGAGTATATGGAAGTTTCAATTAAAAACGATGACCAAATTGTTAAGTTAGCAGCAATCGTTCAAAGAATGATGAAGGATGCCAACTCAGGTGACGATGGTGGATTTGGATTAACCGATGAAGAGAAAAAGCAATTAATGTCAAATGCTGAAGAGATAGATAGGCAGATTGAAACTCTTCAAGAAGAAGGAGATGAATAATGAGTTCATTTAAAATTGGTACAGTTCAAAGAATCAATCTTAAAGATGATGATGTAAACGAACTATATAGTATTGAAATATTAACATCACAAGGGCAAGGTCAGTTTGAAGTTTGTTACCCAACTGATAGTAATATAAAAAGAGTACCACTAATCGGTGAATCCGTATTAGTGTTTTCAGGTTTAGGTCCTGAAGCAAGTGGTGGTAGTAGAAGAGCTAAACAATATTATTTCGCACCAACTTCTGTACAACTTAATGTACATAACAATGCATTACCAAAGGGTTCTATAACCCAAAATCCTTCAAGTGCTGGAGCATCGATAGCAGCAACATCAGCAGGAAACCCAAATACATCTGGTGGTTCTGAAGAAGCTGAGTTAGGTGAAGGGTTTACTGAAAGAACAGATGTAGGTTCATTACAACCATTTATTGGTGATGTAATGTTTGAGGGTAGGTTTGGACATTCTCTAAGATTTGGATACACCCCATCAGGCGCAGATACAACACAACAACCAACTTGGAGTTCATCTACAGATAACGACCCTATAACAATTTTAACAAATGGTAGAAAGAGTGCTGGAGAATATAATAAATTTATTATAGAAACAATTGATGATGACCTTTCATCTATATACCTAACCTCATCACAAAAAGTAGGGATAAAAACATCTCAAAGTAATTTAGGTAGTGGGGTAAAGGGACAATCGGCTTATAAAGAACCAACAGTCATAATCACATCAGATAGAATATTACTAAATTCAAAAAACGAAAATGTAATCTTAACATCTAAAAAAGATATTATAAATGCTACGCCAGGTTGGGCTATGGAAATGGATAAGTTCTTTACATTAGTAGAGAAGTTAGCAAGTGAATTAGCAGACTTAACATCAGCAGCCGCTACATATTCAACGGGAGTTGGACCTACTGGACCTGCTACTAATGCTGGTAAGGTGGCATCTATACTTAGTGATATACAGGCGATGAAACAATAAAGAGGAACGTATTATGCCAGCAGTTTGGCCAGGATTCATATCAACAGTAGGAAGTTTTTTAGATGATAAATCTGAAAAGACTCATACTGATACCGCTGAAAAGATTTCATCGGAATATCACAAAGCAGTAAAAACTGCTATGACTTCACTTCATGCAAATATGGTATTATCACAACCACCATATGCTCCAATCAAAGGTGCAATAAAACAATGTTTAGATGATATTAGAGATTCTGAAGGTGTAGCTAAATTTCCTCATTTTTCAAATTGGGCAAGTACTACATCCGCATATTGGTTATCTGTAGTAATGTCTCCAACTCCATTTCACCCAATCAATATGGGATTATCAACTGGAACTGTAGGGATACCTGTTCCGATAACACATATTATAAATAATGGTGGAGTGATTCCTGGATTACAAAATGATTTGTTAACGGCATTCACACATCCACCAGCACCAGCGTTGTATGGAATCCCATTTGCAACAAAACTAGCAACGGCATTTACAACTCACTTAACAACAGTAGGTGGATTACAGACAGAATTTGTAACAGGTGGTTCACCTGCAACGCCAGTTCCAGTAGGACCTGTGCCACAAGTATGGGTTGGACTAGTATAAAAAGAAAGTTTTTAATATTTATATATAAAGTAGAAAATTATGAAGGCAAAACAATTAGCAGATTTATTAGAGGTTATCGTAAGAAAGGTAGTTAGAGAAGAACTTAAACCTATTATTACGGAAGTTAGAAATGCTTCTAAACCGATTTTAAAAGAAACAAAAAAGAAAAATAAAAGAACATCAAATAGAATACAAAAAGACCCATTAGATATATCAGATGTCTTAAAGGAAGAAAGAGCATCGAATCCAACTGAGAAAAAAACATTTGTTAAGAATTCAATGTTAAATGATATGTTAAACGAAACAATGCACGATGGTGAGTGGAGAAATATGGATGCTCAGTTTGGTTCGAATCAAGCACAAGCTTGGAATGGTAGAGAAGATACAGCAGTAGCACCAACCGTTGATATAGATGGTAGGCCTGTTGATACTAACAATCAAGATGTAGCAAACGTAATGGGAGCTATGACAAAAGATTATTCTCAATTGATGAAAGCGATTGATAAGAAAAAGGGAAAATAACAAATGGCTAAGGAGAGAAAAGAATATTTCTATAATCCAATAGATTTTGAAAAAGATGTTGCAGTTGGAATTAAATTACCATTCTCTAAGGAAAATGGTTTATTTTCACTTTCATATTCAACTGAAGAACAGGCAATATCTAATTTAAAAAATCTACTATTGACTAGAAAAGGTGAAAGAGTATTTCAACCAACATTCGGTTCTCAAATTTATGCATTGTTATTTGAACCAATAACTTTAGATTTAAAACAAAAATTAGAAGATGGTATATTAGTAGATGTAAATTTCTGGCTACCTTACATAATTATTGATGAAGTTAACGTTACGCCTGATGAAGATAGAAATCACGTTGGTATCACCTTAAACTTTAGAGTTACAGAACAGGGTGCTAACCAAAGAATAAATTTATTAGTAGATTCAGCTGGGTCTGCAACTATAGAATAGGAACTTATGGCAAAATCAAACAAATCAGAACTAGTCCAAAAGGATGTTAAACTTATTGGAAAGGATTTCGGAGAGTTAAGAAAAAACTTAATTGATTTTTCTAAAACATACTTCCCAAATACTTTTAATGATTTTAACGAATCCTCACCGGGTATGATGTTTATAGAAATGGCATCGTATGTTGGTGATGTATTATCATTTTATACAGATACTCAATTAAGAGAATCATTATTATCTAACGCTGAGGAAAAGGCAAACCTTTTTAATCTAGCAGCTGTATATGGGTACAAACCAAAGAACGTAGTTCCAGCATCAGTTGATTTAGATGTATTCCAAATATTACCAGCAAAGGGTTCGGCTGATGAAGTACGACCTGATTATGATTATGCATTAAAGATTAAAAGTGGAATGATAATTCAATCCGATTCAAATAAAGATGTAGAGTTCTCAACAAACTTCGATATAAATTTTGCAGCATCATCATCATTCAATCCTACTGATGTATCGGTGTATCAAATTGATGAGAATACAAATGAACCTATTTACTATCTTTTAAGAAAATCAGTCAAAGCATCAAGTGGTAAAGTAAAAAAACAACAATATGTATTTACATCACCTAAGATATATGATAAGATACGAATCTCTGATGCTAATATTATTAAAATAAAATCCGTAATGGATGATGATGGAGATAGTTGGACTGAAGTTCCATATCTTGCTCAAGATACTGTGTTTGAACAAGTAGAAAACAACGAAGATAATTCTACTAACTTACAACCATATAGTGGAGAGACTCCTAAGTTGTTAAACTTACAAAGAGTACCTAAAAGATTTATTACAAAGTTTGAAACTGAAAAAGATTTAGTGGTTCAATTCGGAGCAGGTGTATCGGCAAATGCTGATGAAGAAATAATTCCTAATCCTGATAACGTTGGTTCGGCACTATACCAAAACACAGGAAGATTAGACCAAGGGTTAGACCCATCTAACTTCTTATACACAAAAACATATGGGGTTGCTCCATCGAATACAACATTAGATGTTGAGTATTTAGTTGGTAATGGTGTTGAAGATAATGTACCTGCAAAAGATTTAATTCAAGTTATTAGTAGAATATATGAAAACGATAACACTGCCCTTCTAAACCAAGAAACTCTTAGATTTGTACAAAACTCATTAGCAGTTACAAATCCAGAACCAGCAGTTGGTGGTAGAAGTAAAGAAACTGATGATGAGATTCGTAATAACGCAATGGGATATTTTGCAGCTCAGAATAGAACTGTAAGTAGAGAAGATTATATTATGAGATGTTACGCATTACCACCACAATTTGGTTCAGTTGCTAAAGCTTATTTAGCACAAGATTATCAAATAGAAACAAAAGGTAATGGAAGTTTCTCACCTCATGCCATATTACCAGGAGACCCAATACCAAAGATAATTGAAACGGAATCACCGAATCCATTAGCTCTTAACTTATACACATTAGGTTATGATAAAGATAAAAAAGTAACCAAACTAAATCCAGCAACTAAGAATAACTTAAAAAATTATTTAGCATACTATAGAATCTTAACAGATGCAGTTAATATTAAGGATGCATATATTGTTAATATTGCTATTAGATTTGATATCGTAGTATTACCTGATTACAATTCCAATGAAGTTCTTCTAAGATGTATTCAGGCGTTGAAAGATTACTTTAATATTAATAATTGGAAAATTAACCAACCAATTAATGTATCACAAGTATATATTTTATTAGATAAAGTAGATGGAGTTCAAACAGTACCAAGACCAGATTCTGATGGTGAGGGTGGTTTAAAAATTATGAATAGATACAATGGAAACTACTCAGAAAACAAATATGATTTAAGTGTTGCTACTAGATTGGGTATTATATATCCACCTAAAGACCCATCTATATTTGAAGTTAAATATCCTAATGTAGATATAATGGGTAAGGTTGTAACTCAATCTTTCTAAGGAGAATAATATGATTTATAGAATATACGGACAAAAAGATACTACAATATACGAACAAAACAATCGTAACATTCAGAATTCAGGTAAAGATGAAATATTAGAAATTACCAAATTCTTTGATGAAGATAGCGATAGTATATGGGTGGGTAATAGTAGAGTATTGACTCAGTTCCAATTGAGTGATATATCACAATCTATCGTAGATGGTAGTATTAGCAATAATATAAAGTACTATCTTAATTTAACATCAGTCGATGAAACAGAAGTTAAATCAGAGTACGAACTAGATGTATTCCCAGTATCTCAAAGTTGGTCTGAAGGAAGTGGTAAATATAATTGGACACCTATTGTAACCGATGGGTGTAGTTGGAAGTTAAGAGATGGTGTAAATGCTTGGAACTCTACCTCATCAAGTATATTCAATGGATTCCAAAAAATTGAAATCCCAACTGAAGGATTAGTATTATCTCAGACATTCACAACAGGTACTGGTTCTACATTCTTAACAGAATCTATAAACGATATAAATGGTAATGCACCATTTATGTTTGTTAAGGATGAACAATTAGTTATATCTGCATCTAATTTTGCTGGTACTACTTTAGTATTCCCATTGGAATTAGAAAACAGTTTAAATTATAAAGTACAATTTCAAATAGACCCTAAAGATTTTACAGATGTTCAATTTAGAATTGAAAACCCAGCTGGGTTAATTCAAAACGAAGATTCTTATGCAAATATGGTTGGTAATATTACTACACCATCAACACAATCATTTATGATAACGGCACAATCATCAGGTCAGTATAATCTAAGATTTACATTCTTTGATAATGATGGTACATCATCATCTACAACAGGAACATTTGATGAAGTGTATGTTACTGAGCGTGCGGGTAATACAATAGTAAGAGAAACGTTTGCCGTAAATGAGGGGTTGTTTAGACAACGGAACGTAATTAAAAATACAAATGGGATTAAACCTAAACAATTTGTATCAAGTTCTCAACTATTCTTCCAATCAGATAATACTGGTGGGGCAACTGCTGAGTACAAAAAATACTTAGACTCCTCACTACAATATACAATTACTAATGAATTGAAGTTGGGTGATTACCCATCATATGGATTTTCTGTATTCAATCCAAAAGATATAAAGATGACTCCATCTCAGATTTCAGGTCTAAAGAGTTCATACACATCATCTGTAACTCAGTCAATTGTATTTACACCACCTACAAGTGGTGATTATAGATTTAACTATACATACTTTGCGACGGGTAGTACTAGAGCTACAGGCTCTATTGATAACTTTAAAATAGTATATTCGGGTTCTTTGAAAACCCCACCTATATCTGAAGCATCGTTTTATAAAAATATTGGTGGTGGTACTTGGTACACATCATCCATAAACAATACAAAATCATCACAGAAATTTAACAAATATACAAAGGATTTAAATGTAGATGTTACTGAGTATGTAGGTGATTGGTTAAATGGTTCTAGACCTAATAATGGGTTTATAATTAAAAGACCTGTACAACAAGAAAGTGGTTCTATACGATATGGTTCATCTAAATTCTTTTCTAATGAAACACATACAATATATGTTCCTACATTAGAAGTAAGATGGAATGATGCATCATTCACTACAGGTTCATTATCAGCATTAACATCAGATGATATTGTGGTTTATCCAAAAAACCTATTATCAGAATATAAAGAAAGTTCAAAGGCCAGAGTTAGAGTAGTTGGTAGAGAGCGATACCCACAAAGAAGTTTTTCGGATTCTAATCCTTATACTACAATTAAATATCTCCCACAGAATACTTATTACCAAGTAAGAGATGTTGAAACTAATTTAGTATTGATACCATATGATACAACTTATACAAAAGTAAGTTGTGATTCAAACGGAAACTATTTTGACTTTTGGTTCAATACTTTACAACCTGAGAGATTCTATCAATTTGAATTCAGAGTTGATAATGGTGGAAAACAACAATACTTTGGAAAGAACGTATTTAAAGTGGTGAGATAATGGCAGCAGATAAAAAATCCATACAAAAAGCAAAAGCTAGGGCGATTGATAACGCAAAACGAAATGCCATTCCTAAAAAGATTGGACAAACTGCTGATGATAGAGTCAAAGCTAAGCTAAAAGGTAACGTATCTGATGAGAGAGAGATTAGAAGAAACTCATCTGGTCAAATTGTATCATATAATATACCTAAAGGTGGAGTAGATAGACCTAGCTCAAATACTATTATACGAAATGATAATGGTAAAGTTTATAAATATGGTACACTAAAATTACCAGGTGTTAGAAACGAATACTTAAAGCAAGAATTCTTTAAATCAATTGATAATGATATTGAAAACTATACTAGAGATGTAAGCGTAACTAAAACGGCTAAAGTTATAAAACTAAATGGTGTACAATTTGCACAAATAGATGGTATTGTAACAGAAGATTCTAAAAGTAATCTAAAATTTACAGGAGAAATTATTAGAGTTGGTTCAAAAAATACTTCATTTTTCTATATCGAAGAAGGAAAGTTCTACTCCGTTTCAGGTCAAGGTAGTCTTTGGTTTTTAGCTGAAAAACTTGGACTACCCATAGGGATGCGAATCAATGATGAATATGATTATGGTGGAAAATACAAAACTGCGTTAGGGGAACAATTAGATTATGGTCAAAACCAATATTCATTATATGATAAAGAGAGTTATAGTAGAAAATCTATAGCATATGTAGAATCAAATGAATATGGTGGTGAGTTGACTAAAAGAACAATATTAGGTGATGATATATACAATGATGTTGTATGGATAACGTGGCATTTAGATAAAGCGGTAGGTGGTGATAATGCAGATAGTCCTGATGATGATTTCTTTGAACAAATACATGTCATTGGTGATGAAGCTACAAAAATTAGTTGGGTACACTTTCTTCAAGGAAAGAATTTCGTAAAGACTAGAACACAAATAGCATCCACATTAAACGAAGATATCTATATAAAAACAGTACAAGAAGCAGGACAAGATAAAACTGCTAGACTTGATATTGAGATACATAGATGGGGTAATCCTAAACCAGAAATACTGAGAATATCCCCTACACAGACAGCGGAAGGTGGAAAAACAACATCAATATATAAGATTGATGGTGATAAAATCACAACCAATATTAGAAAGATAGACCTTAATTACTTTGATGGGTATCAACCATTTGGAGCTGCAGGAACAGATGGTGAATATAAGTGGCAAGTTCGAAACGATTTAGTATTAAATTATCAGTCTACTATTCTTCCAAAACCTACTGTTGGAAGAACGACAGTTACACTTCCAAGCAGAGGTAGAGGTGGAAAGATTATTTGTAACGAACTATACAGACAGGGTTACTTATCAGAAGAAATGTGGGATGCTGATGAGAGATATGGTGATATGATGTTTGAATCAGACCCTAAGTTAGTAGTTGGATATCAGATGTGGGCTAGAAGCGTAGTTAAGTTTATGAGAGAAAATCCTCAGAATACAAAGTTAGCATATAAGTTATTTAAACCTTGGACAGAATATATGGCATATAAAATGGGTGTTGTTGAAAAACCAACTCTGATGGGTAGACTAACTAATTGGGTAGGTAAACAATTCTCTTATATGGTATTTGATTTGTATGGTGGAAAGCGTTTATTAGATAAGTATAATCAATTAAAGGTGGGAAAATAAGTTATGGGATTCTTTAGTCGTATAGGAAGAGGTATTAGAAAAGCTGTTGGTGGTGTTGCAAAGGCAGTTACTACTGTAGCAAGAGCACCTCTTAGTATTGCAAGTAATATTGCAAAAGTACCTTTAGGTATTGCAGGTGGTATCGCAGGTAAGATTTTAGGTAAAGGTAGTGGTAATTATGGATTCATACCACCAGCACCAGAAGAACCACCAGTACCAGCAACCCCACCAATACCACCAACACCAGATGGTACTGTAGGTAATGGTGCAGACTTATGGAAGTTTTCAAAATCAGAAGATAAATGGAATCTAGTAACGGGAACACCAAAGAAAATAACAATAAAAGGCGTAGATTATGATTGGAAAACCAACAGAGGTATCAGTTACTATGCAAAAGCAATACCACTACCACCAACACCTCTTGGTAATACGTCTGGTGTCGGTGTACAATCATCAAGACCACTAACTAAAGAAGATACACAAATATCATTCGAACAATTAATTTCAGGACTTCATTTTTACTATGAAGAAAGTAATTTTAGAAGTAATAATGCAAAATACAATGGTATTAACAATTACGCATTCTTAACGTATTTAGCTGCTAGGGAATTATTTGGAAATGAAACTCCTATAATAGAAGGATTGGGTACAACAAAAAAGCTAAGACAATGGGAATCTAAAATTAAATCAGTATCCCCAAAAACAAAAGAAGAAGCTATTATTAGAGTACTTAATATTATCGGAGAAGATATATTGGCAGGTGGTACTGGGTATTTGAATAAACAGACTAGAGCAAACGGATTAAGAAGTGGTTTCTTTGGAAGTAATAGAAATGCAAAAAACTTTAGAGAAGATATAGAAACTAAAACGGGTCCAATTAATTATGGTAACATACTTATTAACTACGATGACCTTTTACAAAACATTGTAAGAATGGATGCCAGAGATGAGTTTATTATGACACGAATGACTTCTATGAAAAATGTTTTAAGAAAAGCGTGGGAGAAACGACCAAGTAATAGTAAGAGACAAAATAAAAGATTAAAAGATAGAACTATAGCTGAATGGAAAAATGCTATAGATAAAGAGATTAGAGGTAATGGTATTAAGAAAAGTTCTCTAACAAGTGCATTTGGATTTAACAACGGAGCATTTGCCAACTTAGGAAGTACCAATTCTGTCTATGATGAGACATGGATGGACTTAATGATTTTATTAAACGCATCAGCTAGGGCTGAACGTAAGACCGGAAATTCTTTGGTTACTAATAGCAACGGGAAGCAATAATGAGTTTAGATTTATATAATAAAGGAAGTGAACTTTTAACATCTAGAAAGCCCGTAGATGCTCCACAGATATATACGGATGCTGATTTAGATAAAATTACAGTTGAACCTGTCCAAGTTACTGCCGCTGATTTACAACGTAGAGAAAGCGGGTATCCTTTGGATATTCCACGTAGTGCTCAAACTCATTATCATATTTACTCTGGTGAAAATTTATTATATTCATATCAACAATTAGCTAAAGATGGAATCAAATCCAAATTGGAAAATAACGCTGATACTTTGCATGATTATGATATTGAAATAAACCCAGAACAAGATGTAAGAAGAGCGAATATATCAAAAGGTTCATTTACTTTAGTATATAATTTCTTAGACCAAATAACGGATAAGTTAAAAGTTGAAGAGGTATCGGGTGATAGCACTGAGATACAATTAACACTTGGTCTTGGGAAGGGTAGTGTAGATAGTGTAGATGGTTTAGAAGATATATATAACGAAACCACTACATTAGATTTAAGAACATTAGGTAAGCCCAGAGAGGGTAATGGTTTACAAGCCCAATATGTATTAAACTTTGGAAATAACGATTTAGCAGCAATTACAAATTTTGATTTTACTTTAAATCCAAGAATAGGTACAAAGCGAGTATCGGCAAGATTTCCAGAACAAAGTGATGCAGATGGGAATCCTACTAGATTTTACCCAATGGCTGGTACGGATAATTTGTGGATAGAAGTTTATACCGGTGGTGTTATAGAAATTAAGGGTGAAACGATTGAAAGTGAATCGAGTAAAGATATATTTAATGAATCGTATCAACCTCTACAAGCTGATGTTACTCTAACAGAAGAAGAAGTAGAAGTAGAAGTTGCCGCTACATCAGGTAGTGAAGCTACAACTAAAACAGAAAAAAGAACAATAGCATCACACTACCCATCAACATCTCCACCAGATGGAAATCCAGTTGTAAACAAAGGTAAATATTCAACCACATCTGCGGACATTACCATACCTTTAAAATTTACGGCTACTGGTAGAGGTGCTAAATTTGTACCAGATGCATTATCAGCTAGTTGGGCTCAAGTAACAGGTTCAATGGAAGTATCAGATGGTAAGGGTGGGTTTGATGTTGATACCAAAGCGCCTGTTTATTACACCAATGGTGCACGGAATGATGACCGAAAGTTTCCTATATCCAAAGGTTCTCCATATTTCAAACAACTTAATGGATTACCAATTGCGGGTGAAATAGAAATATTCCAACCAGCAATAAAAGCTTTTCAAACTGTTACTGTAAAATTATACAAACCATTACGGGGTGATTTACAAAACGGAACACCAACGATTGAAAAAATTGTTAGAGATTCGTATGTAGAAAAGGTATTGGTATATCCTTATAAAGAACGAGTTGAGAAAAATAACTTTTCCGAACCTAACTTTAAAATTGATATGGGTACTTATGGAAAATCCGTAGGTACTGATTTAAAAAGTTGGAACAGTCTGTTGGATACAAACTTAGCCACATCTCAACAAATTATTGATAAATATATTAGTGCATCATCTTCACCAAACATAAATGTAAACTACTCCGATTTCTCAGAGTTTGTACATTATTCATCGGCTGTTGAAAGAGTAAATAATTTTAAATACAAATTAGAATTAATTGAATCATACGATAGTAGAATAAAAACACTAAAACAGATTAGTGGCTCAGAAGCTCTAACAAACATATCACAATCAATTGTAAGAAAACATACTGTAGTTAGTGGTATGGATGGATTCGAAAAATGGATGTATAGTGAACCATCAAGTTCATTGTACTCACATTATAGTGGTTCTAGATTTACATTTGGTCCTTGGCCTAAAGTTAAAACACAACCACCACAACTACACTCAGCAAGTGGTTCAATAGGTGCTAAGTATTATAATAACTTAATCGAATCTGCTAGTTATTTCGATTCTATGAATGATGCTAGGTTAACAAAAACAATACCAGGTTCAATCACAGAGGACCCGTTAAATAAAGATTATGTAATGTTCATCGATATGATTGGGCATCACTTTGATATCACATGGGCTTATGTTAAAAAATTAACTTCCATTCATACTAGAGAAGAACACCCATTTGATGGTATGCCAAACAATCTATTATATGATGTTGCAAAATCTATGGGTTGGAAATTATCACATGGTAAGGATAGAGCAGAACTTTGGAGTTATGCATTGGGTACGGATAAGTTCGGAAATCCCGTTCAATCTGGCTCATTAGCATCTAAACCAATCGAACAATATACACATGAGATTTGGAGAAGAATAGTAAACAACATTCCATATCTTCTTAAATCAAAAGGTTCAGCAAGAGCTGTTAAAGCGCTTATTGCCACATATGGTATTCCCCAAACATTCTTATCAATCAGAGAGTATGGTGGGCCTGTTATCAAACAAGAAAGACAATTTTGGGAACACGATAGATTTGTGTATCACCAAAGATTTGATACAGATAATTATATGGAAGTTCCGTTTGGTAAGGTAAATGATATAGACCCTATTACTTATAAGAATAGAGACCCAAACCCTATTGATACTATTGAACTTCAGGTTCAACAAAATATGAATAGAGATACTGCCATCTTTAATAAAGGCAATGATTTTGCAGTAAGATTCCAAAACGTATCTGCAGATAGAAAAGGTGTTAGAGGTAATATTCATTTTTATTTAAGAGGTAGTGGTGGAACTAAATCAGCATCTATTAATAACATTAGTTTATTTGATTCTAAAATGGGAACGTTAATCGTTCAAAGAGAAAAATCAGTAGATGATATTACACAAGATAATGAGTATAAATTAATTTATCGTAGACATCGTAGAGATGATATTACAGTATCTCATTCTGCGAGTATATTCATTACAGGTTCTACAGAATCATCATACAATGCAGCTTGGACTGGTAGTGGTACATTGACAGTTGGTAAAACGTTACCTAATGTTTTCCCTGGCTCTGCATTATATATGAGTGGTTCAATACAAGAGTTAAGATATTGGGCTCAACCACTAAAAGATATTGTTATTGATGAACATACATTATCAAGAGAATCGTATCATGGTAATTCACCATCTTCTTCTTATTTTGATTTGAAGTTTAGATTTTTACCTGATTCAAGATTAAAAAATGTACAATCATATGATAGCCAACCATCACAACATCCAAACCAAAAAATATCAACAGTATTAGATGGAAGAATATTATCAGCATCCCTATATAATTTCGAACCAGATGATTTAAGAGGTGTAACTGATGAGTATCATACAAAAGTACCATCGGCTGGAGCAAACAATATTATGAACAATAAGGTGAGGGTTGAACCAAACCGATTGAGAGGTATGTTGGATGTTGACCAAAGAAAAGAAACTTCAAAGTTTGATTCAGCACCAAACGATTCAAATCAATTAGGTGTATATCTATCTGCTACAAAAATGTATAATGAGGATATATACAACCATACAGGTTTCTTTGATGTAGATGATTATATTGGTGACCCAGACCAAAGAGAAGGATTCACCGAACAAAATGAACAATTAGATTATCTAAGAAGGCAGGTATTTAAAAAGTATAGTACTAAGAACTTAATCAATAGTACTATCGATATATTGGCAAGATATGATTTCTCTGTATTCGAACAGATTAGACAAACCATACCAGCTAGGGTAGATTACAATTCAGGTATTATAATTGAACCACATATTTTAGAAAGACCTAAAGTTAAATCTAAGGCAAAACTTACTAAAACAGAACCATTCTATCAGACTGTAATTTTGCCACCAGAAAAACCTGTTCAGGCAGTTACACTCCCATTATCTGCTTCAATAGATACCGCACCAATACCAACAATGACATACCCAACGTATGAAACTGAAGTGAGTGGTGGTTTATCTCCTGATATTAATATGGAAACGTTGCCATTAAGTACTGAGGTATTGGTTAGACCAAAACCATCTATGACTTATCCAACGTATGATAACTTTGATAGTTTAGTTATACCAAGAATGACAGCTAGTTTTGATGCTGCATATCTAACACATCAGACTCAGTTATTTTTAACTCAATCATTAGTAGGTATGGGTGAATACCCAACATATGGTACTAGATTATTTTTAACTCAATCAAAAGTTGAGGCAGAGTATAAAGATTATAACACTAAGATGCATCTAACTCAATCGGTATTAAGTGCAGAATACAAAAACTACACAACCAAGATTGAAGCTCAGAGAAGTGCATCAGCTGATTATACTTATACACCTGATATCTTACTTACTACTCCAGACAAAGTAGCGGGTAGTTTTACACTATATAACGCACCTTTAAAAGTATCACATTCAATATCAGTTACTAAAAAAGATTTAGAAGATAGAGGATTGATTACTGCTAAGATACCTTACAAACCATCACAATATAAATTTACAATTCTAATACCATCGGCAAGTGGTGATGTAGGATTTGGATTAGGGTGGATTACAGGTTCTAATGGTAAGTGGAATTATAATCCAATTGGAACAAGTGTTCTTAATAAACGACCTGCTAGATATGCACGAACTACTAATTACTTTTATAGTTCCTCATTATCAGCATCGATGGGATTATCATACTCATCATCTTTAGAAGCATCACAAGTATCTACTGATGATTTACCATTAGCTGTTTTTAATCTAAGACATTTGGGTTGTAAGATGAGTTCTGATTCATTGACAACAAATTCCACACAAACGCCAGATGGTAAGCCGGTAATTGAAATATTCCAAGCAGACCCTAATGTATTAATCAATACATCTCAAACCGCTGAAGAAGGTAATTTGGATGTTGATGTATTAACAGGTCTTACAACACTTAATATTGAAGAACTATTTATTTCTAAAGAAGTATTCTACCAAAGAAGAATGGAATACAGAAAAGAAAAAACAAAGTTCCGTAGAGAGATTCAAAGATTAATTAATATTGAAGAAGGTAGAAGAGCCGAATTCGATTTAAGAAAACAGAACTCAGAAGATATCAGTATTAGAGAAAGAGCTAGACAGGATGAGTATGATGTTGTAAACAATCCTAAGATAGTTGAAAAGGAAATAGAAGAAAAAGAAACTAAAGCTTTAATCACAAGAGAAGAACGTGATTTGATGAGGGATAGAGGATTAGGCCCACAAGAGGTTAGATTCATAGATGGAAAACCTGTTAATATTGAACCAAAAGATTTCAGAGTAGAAGTAGAAAAATTTGGTGGGTTGACTGAAAAGCTTATGAGCTTAAATAAAGAGGAAAGAGAACAATTCATAGAAGATGAGCAATTAGATAAAAAACTAATTGAACAGTTGAAATTTCCAAAAGAGATGAGAGATTTAAGATTTGAAAAAGATATGAGAGAAAATAAGAAATCAGAAAGGAGAGGTGAATAATGGCTAAGAAACGAAAAATTAAAAACCCTATTCCAGAATTAAGAATACGTGGTATTGAGAAGAAGAAACCTTCAAAATTTATTCCTAAGAGAGAGCCTGAACCTACTGAATTTTTAGAAGATATCAAATTAGGTGAACTTATCAAAACGGAAATGCCACCTAAAGATGATAAAGAAATATCTGATATGGGTAAGGTTACAAAAGAGCTTTTACAAAAAGAAAGTGAATCCTTACTTACTAAACCACTCGCTCCTATAATTAAGAAATCGGAAGAAGAAGAGTTAGAGGATATCATTAAAACTGTTGAAAAGGAAGTTGATACTCCAAAAAACATAAATGGTGGTGGTAGACTTGATGATAGTGATAAGGTTTCAGAAGAGGATTTAATTGATAAGATTACTAAGCAAGAAGTAAAATATGCAATTAAAATAAAACCTGTACCTGTTAAACCTGTTAGAGCTTCTGATTTAGATGAGAAAGAACGAATCAGATTAGAAGAAGAAGAGAAGCGACGTAGAGCTATTGAAAAAGAACGTAATAGAGAAATAGCAGAGGCATCTGCAGATGAACAAAAGAGAAGAACTTTATTTGATGAAGAAATTGAACAAAAGAGACAAGAGTTTCAATTATATTTAGATGATACGTTTCCTGAATTTAGTAAAATTAATTCTAAGAATCTAAAAAAGTTCTCTAAAGAAGAACTTGAACAAAGAGAGATTAAGCGTATAGAAGATAGACGAACAATCTCACTAAATAAAAATGCTATCAAAAAACAAAAGAAAGACCTCCAACTTAAAAAAGTTGAACGATTGAAAAAAGAACAAATCAGAAAAGCTGAAGAGGGTGATTTTAAAATAAACAGAGTCAGAAGAAGTGAAGTTCACACATTCTTTGAAGGTGATGTATTGTTAGAACAAAAAGAAAAACAAGAACGTAATCCTGATATCAATAAAGAAACAGAAGTTCAGATACGACTTAAAGAAATAGCACGTAGAA
>OBMK010001630.1_pt1 | contig 18497 bp, 1 predicted proteins | sample 1539081 | NCBI WGS metagenome assembly OBMK01 (sample SAMEA3355528, study PRJEB22509) | marine metagenome | biome: marine; feature: river plume; material: water | place: USA | collected 2010-08-07 | depth 0.5 m | reverse complement strand
ACGTAACTACAAATACATTTGATATTAATATTGGTTCTTCTCCATATACAGCAGCTCATACCTTCGTATCAGCTACAACTGATGGATTAGAAAGACAAGATGGTACGTTTACAATTAATGTAGGTGATGCTGGGAGTGCTTCTGGTTCAATCCATACATTTGTATCATCTTCTAATGAAGCAGTAAAACATCTACCTCAATCAATTCATACATTTGTATCAGCATCGAATGGGGCAGTAAAACATTTACCTCAATCAAATCATACATTTGTTAGAACTACTGAAAATTCAGTAAGTAGTTTACCTAATGAAATTTCAAACGTAGAAAATACTATAAAGGTAACGGATGTATCTCAATACATTTCATCTTCGGTAAGTGGTACATTGGAAAATATTGAATTTATATCATCATCAGTATCTATTGTTTATGATATTGTAAAAAGTGGTATATCTGGTTCTTATACGGCTACTACATATAATACTGCTAGTGGGGCATCAACGGATGAATCAACAATAGCTGCATATGAAATTATTAGAAATAACATACCATTCATTCAAAGTGAAACTCTTGCTTATCTATCATCTTCTTGGAGTACTGCTTCATATGATGAAGATAAATGTGCTAGAGATATTGGTTTAATTATATCTGGAGCAGCTGAAGATTTAATATGGAACACAACATCAGCATCAGTAGTTAATGGTAAATTCTATTTAGAGTATCCATCGCAAGCTGAAACATCTCAATTAAATCAAACATTGGATGGTGTTGAGTATGCTAGTAAACTTACACAAAAATTAATTCAGAATATAGAATTTGTAAACGCTTCTTCTGAAGCAACTACAACCCATAACCTATTATTGGATAATAAATTACTTATCCAAAATGAAACTATTGAATACATTTCATCTTCTTGGAGTGATTTCAGTTATTCGGAAGGTTTATGTAGAAGAGATATAGGACATATCGTAGATGCAGCAGCAACTGATGTATTATATGGTGGTAACGAAAGAGCAGTACAAGCGGCATCTTTCTATTATAGTAATCCATCATCTGCAACTGGTTCACAATTAAATCAAACTGTTGATGCTATTGATTACGCTAGAAGATTATCTAACGAAATTATACAAAGTAATGTATTATCATTACCATCTCTACAAACATTACAAGTTGCTGAATTAGTTACTCAAAATAGAAGTTTGATTCAAGAGGAAACAATTCAGTTCTTATCATCATCTTGGAGTACATTTGAATATAATGAAGCTAAGTGTAGAAGAGATACTGGGTATATAATCGATGCAGTTGTAACTGATTTCGTATATGGTGGTAATGAGAGAAGTGTTAATGCAGGAGAATTTTATTACCTGTACCCATCATCTGCTACTGGTTCTCAATTAAATCAAACTGTTGATGGTATTGAATACGCTCAACGATTAACAAACAAAGTAATAAACAATGTAACATTGGTAAGTGCTTCAATAGAAAGACAAACCGCTCATAGTTTATTATTCGATAACAAAAATTTAATCCAAAACGAAGTAATTTCATTTATGAGTTCTTCTTGGAGTAATTTTGAATATGATGATATTAAATGTAGAAGAGATGTTGGTTATATTGTAGATGCAGTAGCAACTGATGTTTTATATGGTGGTAATCAACGAAGTGTGGTTGCTGGTGAGTTCTATTACTTATACCCATCTGAAGCAACTACAACACAATCAGACCAAACCATAACTGGTATATTACATGCAGCTGGATTGGCTAATAAAGTAATACAAAGTTCAACTTTGGTAAACGCTACTTCAGAAAAGATATCAGCATATAATACAATTTTAGATAACAAAAAATTAGTACAAAATAACGTAACTGAATTTATAGACCAATTGTATCCATACTTTACTTATGATAGAGTTAAGTGTAGAAGAGATACTGGATATATCATCGATGCTATTGCAACCGATTTATTATGGGGTGGTAATGAGAGAAGTATTGTAGCTGGGGATTATTATTATAGATACCCATCACAAACAACTTCATTAGAGTTAACTGAAACAACTACTGCAATTGATTACGCTAGAGTGATGGTTAATAAATTAATCACTAATGTTGGTTTAACAGTTCCTTTAATTACAAAAAATACAAATAGTAATATTAGATTCAATGATACTGAACAATATAGTGGTTCACTTTCAATTAGTGGAAGTAACATAACTGATATCAGTTCATCATTTGAAATGGTTAGTGGAATTATAAATGATGGAATAAGTTCATTTACACCAACAACCGCAACATACGACCCATCTAATGGTGATTTTGTAATGACTATACCAAGTCATACATTAACATCAACAAATGGAATTTACATCAAACCAGAATCATTCGTATTCACTTGTGATATGGATGGTAATAGAAGTGAACATAAGTTACCTTCAATCGGACAACCTGCTTACAATAGTAGATTAGGTATCCAATCGGTAACTGATAATACTATTACTGTAAATGTTGGTAAATCAGGTCCTAATATAAACTTCAACCCAACCACTGCTTCATACGACCCATCTAATGGTGAGTTTGTAGTGACTGTTGGTACTCATAGTTTGAGTGTAGGTGAGGGTATAGTTATGGAACCTCAATCATTCGCATTTACTTGTGATATGGATGATAATCAATCTACTAAATCTTATCCTAGAGTTGGAATAGACCCATTCGCAGTACGTTCTTTACCAATTACTTCTATAACTGATACTACGTTAACTTTTAATGTAGGTGCATCTGGTCCAAACAAAACATTCACACCAACTAATGCTGATTATAACGCATTGACTGGTGATATGATTCTAACTGTTAGTGAATCATTTGGTTTAGGTGTTGGAAGAAGTGTTGTATTGGAAAACAACTCAATCGCATTTACTTGTGATATGGATGGTGATGCAACAACTCACTCTTACCCAAGATTAGGTTCAGACCCATATGCTGGAAAATCAATTGAAATTACTTCAGTTGGTACAACACAACATACTGTATCTGATTCAACATATATACCATCATCTGGTTTAGTTAGTTTAACTATATCTGAACATGGGTTCTCAAACGGAGATTATATTAAACTTTCAGATAACTCATTAACGTTTAGTTGTTTATTAGATGGAAACGTTGTAGGTAAATCGTATCCAAGAGCTGGAACTGACTTCCCAAGTGGAAGATGGTTGGAAATTTCAAATGTAACAACAAACTCATTTGAAATCAATATAGGTTCTTCATCATATGATACACCACATACATTTGTATCGGCTGTATCTAATGGATTAGAAAGACAGGATGGGACGTTTACAATTAACGTAGGAAACGCTGGAAGTGCTTCTGGTTCTATACACACATTTGTATCAGCATCCAATGAAGCAGTAAAACACTTACCACAATCGGTTCATACATTTGTATCTGCATCTAATGGAGCTATAAAACACTTACCTCAATCACTTCACACATTTAAGAGAACTGATGGAAATTCGGTAAGTACATTACCATACGAAGTTAGAAATGTAGATTCTCTAACTAAAGTAACAAACGCAACTCAGATTACATCGGATACATCCGCAAGTGAAACTGAGGTAGGAATTATATCGGCAAGTATCAATATGATAAATGATATTATCAGATTAGGTTCTGATAACATCCCATTCACTATTGCTAAGCATTTCCAAACTTCTGAATTAGATAATCCACAAAATATAACCATTGGTTCGTATGTAACCGCAAGTGGTGTATATGTTGTAACTAATGAATTAGAAATTGTAAGTTCTTCGTTCAATCAGATAAATGATATAATTGAAAATGGTACTGGTTCATTACCAACATTGGTAAGTAATGTTAATTCAAACATTAAAGTAACCGATACAAATCAATATACTTCTTTAGTTACTGGTTCTTCTGTTGAAATTGAAATAGTTGGAGAAAGAGCTGGGTTAGTTGAAAATATAGTTACTAATGGTGTTGGTGTAATACCAAAAATGGTATCTAATAATACAAACATTTCTAACTTAATAAAAGTTGGAAACATCGAACAATATGTATCAGCTAGTGGAGCAGATAAGATTCAATCTAAAATTGTTTCATCATCATTTGGTTTAGTTATCGATGGTTTAACAAACGGAACTGGTTCATTACCTACAATCGTAGATTATAGTGAATTAGTAGATGCACCTAAGACTGTATTAGCTTACAACTTAATAAAAGAAAACATTGAATTCATAAAAGAAGAAACTATATTATTTATGAGTTCTTCTTGGAGTACGTTTGTATATGATGAAGAAAAATGTAGAAGAGATGTAGGTTTAATAGTAAGTGGAGCAGCTGAAGATTTAATTAGAAACTCAAATTCAGCATCGGTTGTAAATACTAAATTCTATTACGAATATCCATCGGATGCAACTGGTTCACAATTAGACCAAACTACAACGGCTATTAAGTATGCTGGTGGATTGGTACAAAATATTGTAAGAAATTATGAATACACTACGGCATCTGCTGAGGTATCTGCTTCTTATGATTTATTAATCGCAAACAAAGAATTTATCCAAAATGAAACAATTGAATTTGTATCATCATCTTGGAGTGGATTTGAATATAACGAAGTAACTTGTAAGAGGGATGTTGGATACATCTTAGATGCAGTTGCAACGGATTTATTATATGGTGGTAATGAGAGAGCAATTACGGCAGGTAAATATTATTATGATTACCCATCAGCGGCAATTGTTGGAGGAGTACCATCGGTATCTCAACAAAAAGACCCAACTGTAACGGCAATCAATTATGTAAAAGGATTATCAACTGAATTGGTTGGTGGAAACGTATTTGTAACATCATCAAATGAAATTGATTTTGTTTATGATTCAGTTAAATTGAATAGAGGATTTATCCAAAATGAAACTATTGCATTTGTAAACGCTAAATATCCAAATCTACAATACAACGAAGCTAGTTGTAGTAGAGATACTGGATTTATCGTAGATGCAGTAATAACTGATTTAAAATATGGTGGTAACCAAAGAACATTAACTGCTGGTGAATTCTATTATAGATTCCCATCTAAAGCAACTAACGTTCAATTGGGTGAAACAACTGATGCAGTAACTTATATATCTGATTTAGTTAACGAAATTGTATTACAAAATACTTTAACAATTCCATCATTAACTGAAAATTCTGAAAATAACATCAAAGTTACATCAGCAACTCAAATATTGGGAACTGGAACAACTGAAGTATCAGTATTAAACGCTGTAAGTTCATCATTTGGTATTGTAATGGATATCGTTCTAAATGGAACAGGTTCATTACCATTAACATCCGAATATACATCATCAATTGGTGATTCAGATACATTAGAGGCATATTCATTATTAAAATCAAATATACCATTTATACAATCTGAAACAATAGCATATATATCTTCGTCTTGGAATGGATTTGATTACAATGAAGCTAGTTGTAGTAGAGATGTAGGTCATATCGTAAGTGGGGCAGCTGAAGATTTATTATTTGGTTCTATATCATCATCGATATATAATGGTAAGTTCTATTATGATTTCCCATCACAGGCGCAAGGTTCACAATTAAATCAAACGCTAGATGGAATCAGATATGCTGGTAGATTGGCTAATAACATTATACAAAGTGTAACTTTAAATTACCCATCTAATGAAGCTTCTTCATCTTGGGAATTATTAAGAAGTAATAGAGAATTCATTCAATCAGAATCAATTGCTTACATATCTTCTTCTTGGAGTACATTCGGATACAATGAAGAAACTTGTAAAAGAGATGTAGGTCATATTATAGATGCTGTTTCTACTGATATTCTTTATGGTGGAAATGAAAGAAGTGTAAACGCTGGTGATTTCTATTATAAATACCCATCAAACGCTACAACATCGGAATTAGAACCTACAACAACTGGTATAGAATATGCTGGTGATTTAGCAGAGAAGATAGTTGTGAATGAAGTATTAACTTCACCATCAGCTGAAAAGATTGCTGGTAATAAAACTTTATTAGAAAATAGAGAATTTATCCAAAATGAAGTTATATCATATATTTCTTCTTCTTGGAGTGGATTTGAATACAACGAAGCTAGTTGTAGTAGAGATACTGGATATATCTTAGATGCAGTAGCAACTGATTTCCTATATGGTGGAAATGAAAGAAGTAGAACTGCTGGAGAATTTTATTACAAATATCCTTCATCGGCTACTGTTGCTGGTGATGTATCACCAACTGTTGATGCACAATTGTACCCAACATTAGATGGTATTAAGTACGCTAGTGGTATTTCACAAAAATTAGTTCAAAACATTGAATTTGTAACTTCATCAAATGAGGTATCATCTTCTTGGAATTTATTAAGAGATAATAAAGAGTTTATTCAGAACGAAGTAATCGCTTATGTATCATCTTCTTGGAGTGGTGTATATTATAACGAAGATAAGTGTAAAAGAGATGTTGGATATCTAATAGATGCAGCAGCAACTGATTTATATTATGGTGGAAATGAAAGAAGTGTAAATGCTGGTTCATTCTACTACCTATTCCCATCATCGGCAACCGAAAAAGGAGTTCCTTCAACAACGGCTCAGTTAGACCCAACTGTTGATGGAATTAGATATGCTGGTAACTTATCAACTAAGGTAATTAAGAATGAAACTTTCTTACAACCATCGGCATCCGTATTAGTGGGAGCTGATTTGTTAATTGGAAACAAAGAATTTATCCAAAAAGAAACAATCGCATTCCTAAGTTCATCTTGGAGTGAGTTTGAATATAATGAAGCAAGTTGTAGTAGAGATTTAGGATATATCTTAGATGCAGTTAGAACGGATTTAGTTTATGGTGGAAATGAGAGAAGTGTACAGGCTGGAACATTCTACTACTACATTCCTTCAGTTGCAACAACGGAACAAAAACCACAAACAACTGATGGTATTGATTTCGCTAAGGGATTATCTGAAAAAGTAATCTTAAAAGAACAATTAGTAAGAGCTGCATTCCAAACTAGACAATCAGTTGATTATTTAAGAGCTAGTAAGAAAGAACTACAATCAATTGCAATTTCTTACACTAACGCAGCATTCCCAGGGTTTGTATATGATGAAGAAAAATGTTATAGAGATACTGGATTTATTTTAGATGCAATTGCAACTGATTTATACTATGGTGGTAACGAAAGAAGTATAGCAGCGGCCGAATCATATTACACTGGTGTATATGGTGATGCAGCTGAAGTAATTACTAACCAACAATACGAAACGGCTGATGTTAATAGATATCTAAGAACTCAATTCCAAAGAGTAGTGAGAAACTCACCTTTAGAAGAATTTGGTTCGTTAATTATTACAACTGGACATGATTTCTCATATGCTGGTGCTGGTGTAACTTATAAAGCATTACCTCCTAATCAGGGTGGTGCTGGTATACCTGATCCTGATAAAGAAATTACGGAAATTGCAGGTGGTAGAGTATTCTTTACTTCAGGTAACGAACTTGGGGATTTTAGGATTGGTAATGGACTTGTGATTAATCAGGCAACTGGTACACTGCAGGGTAGAACATTCTCTCGTTCATTATTCTCATTAGTTACACCATTCTCTCTCGCATTGGAAGGGTAATAATTAAAAAGGTAATATTTATATAGGAAAAAGACAATAAAATGGCAGATGTATTTGTACCGTTAAACGCATTTAAATCAATAGTAACAACTCTAACAGGTGAAGATGATATTATTTATAGTACTCCAACTGGAGTTTCTACAATTGTTCTATCAGCGCAGATTACTAACAATAGTGATTCAAAGGTAGAGGAAGTTACTATAAAATTAGATTCAAATAGAGAAATACCTGAACCACAATTACAAAATGTGGTAAATACTGGTAGTTTTTATAGTGCTTCGGCATTATTGGAAATTAATAGAACTTATATTGAAAAAGAAGCCGCAGCATTCGTTGGGTTTCAAAACAATTTACAAGATATACCATTCTCATTTACATCATCTATATTTGAAAAGCGTATAAATACTGTTTTCGAAGGTGTTTTATTTGATATAGAAAATGGTGGTACTTTACGAACTAAAAAAGCAGCTTTATCATTTTACGATAAAAATGGAGTTAGTTTAATAACCGATTCATCACAATTAACATCATCATATGATGCGGTTACTTACGCAAACATATTATCACAGCAAATTTTAAAAAATGAATCAGTAACTGGTTCATCTGATGTTGATAGATTATATCAAAATACATTCACACAATCTTATGATACTAATATACTCATAGAAAGTGGTTCAGATACATTAATTTCAGATTTGATTACAATTGTTGCCGATACAATATATGACCCAATAACAAAACCTCAAGAAAAGATTGAATTTGTTAGTAATTATCCTATTCCAAAGGGTGATTCATTATCGCCTGTTGTGGCTGGTAAGTTGGTATTAGAGCAAGATTTTGCATTAGTAGTTTCTGGTTCGGAAGATTTAAAAATTGTACTTTCTATTTTGGAAAGTGCTAATGAATAATATTTAAGTTGAATAGATAGTAGATGAGTCAATTATTAAGCGGCAAGGTAAGGGTAGTTCGCCCGCAGGATGTTTCCGATGACAGGTATGAATATCTATCGTTAGGGGAAGCTGAACCTAATTTAGGATTACCATTAAGTGGTAGTATAGAAAGTGGTTCAGTAGCACTAATAGCCTCCGATATTGATGGAAATCGTTTATTTATCACAAAAATTCAATTAGAAGAATTTAGTGGTTCATTCTCAGGCTCATTTGAGGGAGATGGTTCTAAACTAAATAATCTACCTTTTTCAAGTCAATTAATAAGTGGTTCTGCATCCGCATCAATTGCACCAAATACTGGATTCTTAGTTAATGTATCTTCATCATTTGATGGTGATATGGATATTGATGGTGATGTTAGAGTTACTGGTGACTTATATGTAGATAATAGAATCGTAGCTAGGGAGATTATTGTAGAAATAATTTCTTCTTCAATTATATTCTCATCTGGTTCAAATAGATTTGGTAATACGACTGGTGATTTGCAAGAATTCACTGGTTCGGTTGATATAACAGGTTCATTAGAACTAAGTGGTTCGGCTGAGTTTAGTGGTGATTTAAGTGTAGGTGGGGATTTATCAACCAATAATGTAACGGCATCGGTTGTATCATCATCAGCCTTCATAGGAGATGGTAGTCAACTATTTAATCTACCAGCGGCAGAGCAATCATCAAGAATAGCAGATGGAGCAGTAACTGCTTCGGTGGATAACGAAGATGGGTTTATAGTACTTTCTGTTGAAAGTGGTTCAACCTTTAGTGGTGATGTAAGGTTAACGTCTGGTTCTGTATTTAGTGGTAGTGGTGCTGATTTATTCAATATACCAAAAGCAGCTTTAACCCCTGATGCATTATTATCATCATTTATCGTAAGTGGTAGTGTAACCGCATCCGTTGACCCTAATTTAGGATTTAAATTAGAAGGTACCGATAGAGCAGAATTTAGTTCATCACTTTTTGTAAGTGGTGGAGTTTCTTTAGGAAGTGGTTCTGTATTTAGTGGTAGTGGTAGAGATTTATTCGATATACCTCGTTCAGCATTAACACAAGATGCACTTTTATCAAATTTAATTGTAAGTGGAGCTGTAACAGCTTCTGTAACACCTGATGAAGGTCTTGTTGTAACATCAATAGATAGTGGTTCAACTTTCTTTGGTGATATTAAATTGGTAACTGGTTCCTTTAGTGGTAGTGGTGCTAATTTATTCGATATACCAAAAGCATCCCTTACACCTGATGCATTATTATCATCATTTATTGTAAGTGGTTCGGTAACTGCTTCGGTTTCACCTGATGATGGGTTTATAGTAACTTCTGTTGAAAGTGGTTCTACCTTTATAGGTGAAGTTAGAGTAGAGAGTGGTTCGGCATTTAGTGGTAGTGGTGAGAAGTTAAGAGATATTCCATTCTCAGCACTTTCATCTGATGCACAACAATCAATAGAATCATTAGTATCTGATACATCAAAAATATTAGTAAGTGGTTCAGTTACAGCATCAGTAGATGCTGAAAATGGATTCATCGTAACTTCAATAGATAGTGGTTCAACTTTCTTCGGAGATGTTAAGTTATCATCTGGTTCTGTATTTAGTGGTAGTGGTGAGGATTTATTCAATATACCAAGAGCAGCATTAACACCTGATGCACTTTTATCAACTGAAATAACAAGTGGTTCGGTAACTGCATCTGTTTCACCTGATGGTGGATTTGTAGTAACATCGGTTATAAGTGGTTCTACATTTGATGGAGAACTTAGATTAACATCTGGTTCATCTTTTAGTGGTAGTGGTGCTAATTTATTCGATATACCTCGTTCAGCATTAACACAAGATGCACTTTTATCAACTGAAATAACAAGTGGTTCAGTAACTGCATCTGTTTCACCTGATGATGGTTTTGTAGTAACTTCAATAGATAGTGGTTCAACTTTCTTTGGTGAAGTTAGAGTAGAGAGTGGTTCGGCATTTAGTGGTAGTGGTGAAAAATTAAGAAATATACCAAGAGCAGCATTAACACCTGATGCACTTTTATCAACTGAGATAGTAAGTGGTTCGGTAACTGCATCGGTTGCACCTAATGAAGGATTTGTAATAACTTCGATTGAGAGTGGTTCAACTTTCTTTGGTGAAGTTAGAGTACAAAGTGGTTCTTCATTTAGTGGTAGTGGTGAAAACTTATTTAATATACCATTATCAGCTCTTGCAGAAGAAGTTGAATTGGTAACTAAAATACAATCTGGTGATGTAAGTGCATCTGTATCTAACGAAAGTGGATTCGTTGTAACATCAGAAGCTAGTGGTTCAACTTTCTTTGGGGATATAACATTATCATCTGGTTCAAAGTATAGTGGTAGTGGTGAAAATTTATTTGATATACCCCGTTCAGCTCTTACACAAGACGCACTTTTATCATCATTAATAGTTAGTGGTGCAGTAACTGCATCAACTGAGGGAGGGTTTACTGTAACCTCAATAGATGATGGTTCGGTATTCACTGGTTCAATTAAAACATCTGGCTCACTAATTGTTGGTGGTGGTGGTACATTTATTGGAGATGGTAGTGGATTAACAAATTTAACTGTAACTAAAATTGCAAGTGGTTCCGTAACTGCTTCGGTTTCACCTGAGGATGGATTTGTAGTAACTTCAAATATTGTTGGTTCTCAATTCATCGGTTCGGTAACAACTGATAGTGAACTTAAAGTTGGTACATTCGTAACAGCATCTACTTTCAAAGGTAGTGGTGCTGAGTTAACAGATATAAATGTAGATAAAATCGTAAGTGGAGCTGTTAGTGCAACTGTTGCACCTAATGCAGGGTTTGTAGTAACATCTACTGATAGTGGTTCCACATTTGAGGGTAGGGTTAATGTAGATGGAATACTTACATTAAGTGAAGGTTCTTTCTTTAGTGGTAGTGGTGAGGGATTATTTAATATCCCAAGAGCAGCACTTACCGAAGATGCATTAGTAACATCGTTTATAGCAAGTGGTTCAGTAACTGCTTCAGTTTCACCTGATGATGGATTCATAGTCAAATCAATTGAGAGTGGTTCAAAGATTAGTGGTTCAGTTAATATAAGTGGTTCAGTTAATATAGATAATTCATTAGAAGTTACTACAACTGTTTCAGCATCTATGTTTACTGGTAGTGGAGCAGGTTTATATGATATACCTCGTTCAGCACTTACTGAAGATGCATTAGTAACATCGTTTATAGCAAGTGGTTCGATAACTGCTTCGGTTGAACCTACTGAAGGGTTTTTAGTAGTTTCTAAGGATAGTGGTTCACAATTTACAGGTTCTTTATTTGTAAGTGGTGGAATAGAAATAAATAGTGGTTCAGCATTTAGTGGTAGTGGTGAAAAATTATTCAATATACCTCAATCGGCAATATCTGATTTAGATACTTCATTAATATTTAGTGGAAGTATAACAGCATCAACATCTCCAAATAATGGATTTGTAGTTACCTCAATAGAAAGTGGTTCTACATTCAAAGGTGATGTTAGAGTAATAAGTGGTTCAACCTTTAGTGGTAGTGGTGCTAATTTATTCGATATACCATTAGCAGCATTAAGTGATGATGCTCAAGCAGCTATTGATGCTATTGAGGCATTGGCATCCTTTGATGCTGGTAAATTAGTAAGTGGTTCAGTAACCGCATCAGTTAATTCTGAAGATGGTTTTATTGTAACTTCTATTGTAAGTGGTTCAACCTTCTTTGGAGATATACAATTACAAACTGGTTCATTTAGTGGTAGTGGTGCTAAACTATTTGATATACCAAGAACAGCACTAACCCCTGATGCATTAGTTAGTACATTAATAGCATCTGGTTCAGCAACGGCATCTATTTCACCAAACTTTGGGTTTGTTGTTAACACCTCATCATCTATTGAAGGTGATTTAACTGTTGATAATGATTTATATGTAGGTGGGGCAATAAACGCAACTGAATTAAATGTAACATTCATAAACTCAGAAGTAATTTATTCTTCTGGTTCAAACACATTTGGTGATAGTGTTACTGATAGACAAGAATTTACTGGTTCTATAAATGTTAGTGGTTCACTTAACGTTGATGATGGAATCATTAGTGGTGATGGTAGTGGTCTATTTAATATACCACAATCTGCACTTTCTGAAGATGCTATATTAATAGCAAGTGGTTCAGTAACCGCATCGGTTTCACCTGATAAAGGTTTCAAAGTAGAATCAATTGATAAAGGTTCACAATTTACAGGTTCAGTTTCTATAACGGGTTCAGTTGATATAACAAACACAATCACATCACAAATTGTAATAGCTGATTCTATTAGTGGTTCATTTAGTGGTAGTGGTAAAGATTTAATAGATATCCCATTCTCTCAGTTAACTGGAGATGCATTTAGAATAGCAAGTGGTTCAGTTACTGCATCAGTTGCACCTAATAAGGGATTCGTAGTAACCTCAATAGATAGTGGTTCACAATTTATAGGTTCGGTAAATATTAGTGGCTCTATATCAGCATCTCGTTATGATGGTGATGGTAGTGGTTTATTTAATATACCACAATCTGCACTTTCCGAAGATGCATCTAGAATAGCTAGTGGTTCAGTAACAGCATCGGTTGACCCTATAAGAGGGTTTGAAGTAAATTCAACGGGTCGATTCGAAGATACTCTAACTATTACTGGTAGTTTAATTGTAAATAACCAAAATAGATTAATAGATAATTTAACTAAAGTAATTACAGTACAATCTACTGATGCTGGTAACAAATATTTTGTAGATGGTATTGAAACACCTCTTATTTACTTAACTGTTGGTAACACTTATACGTTTAATCAATCCGACTCAAGCAATTCAACTCATGAAATAAGATTCTCTACTACCGATGATGGTACGCATGGTGGTGGTAGTTCATATACAACGGATGTAGATAATGGTAGTATAGCAGCTGGAACTGATGGTTCAGCAGTTACTATTGAAATAACTTCACAAACACCAACAACTTTATATTATTATTGTTTAAATCACTCTGGTATGGGTGGTAGTACTTTACAATTAAATGTATTCCCTACTTCAAATTCATTAATTGAAGATGATGTTAAAATAAGCGGTTCATTAATTGTAACGGATGGTGTAAGTATAGATAGTGGTTCTACCTTTAGTGGTAGTGGTGCTGATTTATTTGATATACCATTTACCGCATTATCGCAAGAAGCTATTGATGCACTTATTTCAACTGAAATAAAAAGTGGTAGTGTAACTGCTTCCGTAACACCTGAAACTGGGTTCGTAGTAACATCAGCTGATAGTGGTTCAACTTTTACTGGTTCAATTGATGTAACTGGTAGTTTAGTTGTAAGTAATGATATTACCACAAATAATTTAAATGCTGGTATTGTAACCGCTGATGAATTTAGTGGTTCATTCTCTGGTTCATTTGAAGGAGATGGTAGTGGATTAACAAACATACAATTAGCAAACTTATCGTTAGAGATAAACCAAATAACATCTGGTTCTGTAACTGCATCGGTTGACCCAATTGAGGGATTTGTAGTAACATCATTAGATAGTGGTTCTACATTTACAGGTTCGGTTGATGTGAGTGGTTCACTTACTGTTGTTGGTGGAATTATAAGTGGTGATGGTAGTGGTATTACAAATATTGATTTGGCTAACTTATCTATTGATGCATCCAGTATCTTTACGGGTTCAGTTACTGCATCAGTTGATGCGGATGGATTCTTCAGAGTAGAAGATTCCAAAGGACCAATAAAATCAGAATTTAGTGGTTCGGTATTTGTATCTGAATCCTTAATAGCTAGAGCATTTATTGGTGATGGTAGTCAGATAACAAATGTACAAGCCGCAGCATCTCCAAAGATAGCTAGTGGTTCAGCAACTGCATCGGTTGCTAGTGGTGATTTCTTAATAGTTAATGCAGGTAGTGGTTCACAATTTACTGGTTCAGTAAATATTAGTGGTTCTATATCCGCATCTCTATATATTGGTGATGGTAGTGGGTTAGTTAATATACCATTAGATGCACTTGAGGATTTACAACTATCTTTAATTAATTCTGGTTCTGGTTTCGCTGAAGTTGATCCTGATAGATTATTAGTTAACGTACCAATTACTGCATCTCGATATGATGGTGATGGTAGTGGATTATTTAATATACCTGCTGAATCATTACAAGATTTAAAATTAGATAAAATTGAAAGTGGTTCAGCTGTTGCAATTATTTCACCTGATAGGGGATTAGAAATAAATGTAGGAGTTAGTGTATCTCAATCACTTAGTGTAAGTGGTGGGTTATTCATAACTGGTAGTGATGTTATTGCTGCAAGTGGCTCAACATTCATTGGTGATGGTAGTGGGTTAAGTAATATTAACATCGCTAACTTAGCATTTGAAACTTCTTTATTAGAAAGTGGTAGTGCAACTGCACAAATATCACCAAACTTAGGATTACAAATAAACACATCAGCATCCATTAGTGGAGGTTTGAGTGTAGAAAAAAATATATACTCACCAATTATTAATGGTGGGCAAATTACTGGTTCATTATATGGTGGTTACTATGGTGAGGGAGATGCAGATGATAGAGATATTCTTATTTATGATGAAGCTCGTTCTAAATATGTACCTGTACCCGAATCAACACCAACAATTGCTGAACCATTTACAAACGTAACTGAAGTAACTATTGTACACAACTTTGATGTTGAATATCCAATAGTACAGGTTTACGAAACTGGTTCAAATGGAATGATAATTCCACAAGCTATTGAACCTCTTAATAGTAACTCTATTAAAGTAAAGTTTAGTGGATTGACAAGTGGACATGTTGTTGTTGGTACTGGTGGTTCTAAAGTTAGTGGAGCGGTTAGTGGAGATAATGTAATTGGAATTGTACCATCAGCGTCTAGAGCAATTACTGCAGCAACTGCAGATATAGCTCTTAATGTTCAAGGTATAGATTCAGCATCTATTGCTTTACTTAATGATTTAGAAAATTTTGTAAGAAACGAACAAACTGCATCTATGACGGTGTTGAGTTCATCGTTCGCTCTTACCGCATCATATGCATTAAACGCAGCCTCATCTGATGCTTCTGGTGATATTAGTAGTGATATAACTGCTTCAATGAGTGTTGCAACATCATCATACGCACATTACGCATTAACTGCTTCATACGCATTAAACGCTGGTGAAGCTAGTGGAGGTGGTGATTTAAATTCTGACCAAACGGCATCGATGTATGTTTATTCATCATCCTTTTCATCAATTGCAGAATTTGCTTTAAACGCTGGTGGTAGTGGAGCTGGATTCCCATTTGAGGGATATGCTGAATTAACTGGTAGTTTAGATATAAGCGGTAGTTTAATAATCACAGGTAGTACATTTATACAAAACTTAGAAACAGGTTCATCTGATTTCGTAGTAACGTATAACGAAACAACTGGTAGATTAGAAAAAAGAGATATAGAAGCAGCGCAAGGTGCTGATGGTTCTTCTGGTAGTAGTGGTACGACTGGTACTGCTGGTACTGGTGGTACTTCTGGAACGAGTGGAAGTAGTGGGACAAGTGGAACATCTGGTTCAGATGGTTCTTCGGGAACATCTGGTTCGTCTGGTTCGTCTGGGACAAGTGGAACAACTGGAACATCCGGCTCATCTGGTACATCTGGTACATCTGGTTCATCTGGTTCAAGTGGAAGTAGTGGTTCTTCTGGTTCAAGCGGAAGTAGTGGTACATCTGGAACAACTGGAACTTCTGGTTCATCTGGTACTTCTGGAACATCGGGAAGTAGTGGAAGTAGTGGAAGTAGCGGTTCATCTGGAAGTAGTGGAACATCTGGAAGTAGTGGAACATCTGGTACTACTGGTTCAGCTGGTTCATCTGGTTCATCTGGTTCATCTGGAAGTAGTGGTAGTGGGGGAACATCTGGTTCTTCAGGTTCTTCTGGTACAAGCGGTAGTAGTGGTAGTGGTGGAACATCTGGTTCTTCTGGCTCATCTGGTTCTTCTGGTTCTTCTGGTACATCTGGTTCTTCTGGTTCAAGTGGAAGTGCTGGTAGAGAAGGTGGAAGATTACTTATCGTAGAAAATGATGGATTTAATTATTCATTTGATGGTTATGAGGATAATTTCCCAACTCTAACATTAGTTAGGGGAGAATTGTATTATTTCGATGTAAACACTGTAAGTTCAGGTCATCCATTTGCATTAAGATTATCAAATGGTTCAACTGATGTTGTGCCAGGTACAATAAATAATGATTCAGCTGAAGGTCTTCATAGTACATCAACTTTAATAAGTTATAGAATTCCACAAGATGCTCCTAATAATATAGTTTATCAATGTGTTAATCATTCTGGAATGATTGGTATAATTGATATTGTGGATAAGCATGGTACCTCTGGAACTTCTGGTTCAAGCGGAACATCTGGGAGTGGTGGTACATCTGGTACTTCTGGGACAAGTGGTTCTTCTGGAACATCTGGGACAAGTGGAACTTCTGGTTCTTCGGGAACTTCTGGTAAAAGTGGTACATCTGGTACAAGTGGAACTTCTGGTTCAAGTGGTACAACTGGAACTGCTGGTAGAGAAGGTGGAAGATTATATAGTTTAATTAATGAAGGATTTGTATATTCATTTGATAATGTTGATGGAAACTTCCCAGCATTAACAATTGTAAGAGGTGAACTTTATTACTTTGATGTTAGTAATGTACAATCATCTCATCCATTTGCATTAAGATTAGGAAATGGTAATGCTAATGCAGTGCCAGGTACAACAAATAATGACCCGGTAAACGGAAAACATAGTACACCTGTATTAATAAAATATAGAGTTCCTGAAGAGGCACCTGATAGTATAGTTTATCAATGTGTTAATCATGTAGGAATGCTTGGTGTAATAAATATAGTTGATAAATACGGAACGTCTGGAACTTCAGGTTCTTCGGGTACAACTGGTACATCTGGTTCGTCTGGTAGTAGTGGTACATCTGGTACTGCTGGTTCATCTGGAAGTAGTGGTAGTAGTGGAACGGCCGGTACATCAGGTTCTTCTGGTTCGTCTGGAACGGCTGGTACATCTGGTTCTTCTGGTTCAAGCGGAAGTAGTGGTAGTAGTGGTACATCTGGTTCTTCTGGTTCAAGCGGAAGTAGTGGTAGTGCTGGAACTGCGGGTTCTTCTGGTTCATCTGGAAGTAGTGGTTCTTCGGGTTCTTCTGGTACAAGCGGTAGTAGTGGTAGTAGTGGGGAGAGTGGTACGGATGGTACTTCTGGTTCTTCGGGCTCATCTGGTTCGTCTGGTAGTAGTGGTACAACAGGTACATCTGGTTCTTCTGGTACGAGCGGTATAGATGGAACTTCTGGTTCTTCGGGCTCTTCTGGTACGAGTGGAAGTAGTGGTGTAAGTGGAACGTCTGGAACATCAGGTTCTTCTGGGACAAGTGGTACTTCAGGTTCGTCTGGACAGGCTGGTTCTTCTGGGACAAGTGGAAGTAGTGGTACAAGCGGAACGAGTGGAACAACTGGTTCACATGGTACTTCTGGAACATCGGGTACATCTGGTACTTCTGGTACGGATGGTACTTCTGGTACTTCGGGCTCATCTGGAACAAGTGGAACAACTGGTTCTCATGGTACGTCTGGAACATCGGGTACTTCTGGGACAAGTGGTACTTCTGGTTCCGATGGTACTTCTGGAACTTCAGGTTCGTCTGGTACTTCTGGTACAAGCGGTAGTTCTGGTTCAACTGGAACGTCTGGGACAAGTGGAACATCTGGTACGAATGGTACATCAGGTTCAGCAGGAACTTCTGGTTCAACTGGTACTGATGGTACATCTGGTACGAGTGGTAGTAGTGGTATAAGTGGTTC
>OBMK010001624.1_pt1 | contig 18550 bp, 20 predicted proteins | sample 1539081 | NCBI WGS metagenome assembly OBMK01 (sample SAMEA3355528, study PRJEB22509) | marine metagenome | biome: marine; feature: river plume; material: water | place: USA | collected 2010-08-07 | depth 0.5 m | reverse complement strand
ATGGAACACTTCAATCTTCATACACACTATCTGGTTCACCTACTCAGTATCCAACAAAGATGTCTATAAACACAAAGGCAGGATTTAGTATTGTTGGTTGGACTGGTGCTAACGCTGTCAGAACTCTTCCTCATGGCCTAAGTCAAACACCTGAACTAATGATATTAAAGGGTAGAGATGCTCGTGTATGGTCGGTTCACCATAAAAACCATGCAAATGGTACTTATTATCAAAACATTGCTGGAAATCATGCTCAATCTGCTGACGGTTCAATGTTTAATAATACTTTTCCAAATGCTAATGTGTTTACTATAGGAACTTATAATTATGTTAACAATGTAAATTATATTGGATACTTCTGGCATTCTGTGCCTGGGTTCAGTAAAATTGGCGCTTATATTGGTACATCTAGTGCTACCGCTGGAGCATTTGTTGAGTGTGGGTTCAAACCTGCTTTTGTTTTGATTAAATGTATAACAAACACTGGTAGTTGGTATCTTTTAGATAATAAAAGAGAACCTAATAATGAACTCAAAAAGTATCTTGTCTCTAACAGCAGTGCTGCAGAAGTAACTGCTGGTAACTTTTTAGATTTTACTACTACAGGATTTAAGTTAAGAACAAGTGGTGGTGAAGTAAATGCTGCTGGGCAAACATATATGTTCATGGCATTTGCTGAAGACCAACACAAGTATTCTGAGGCTAGATAACTCTCAGTTATGTCAGATTATGAACACTACCTTGGAAATCCACTACTAAAAAAATCTAATGTTCCTGTAGAGTGGACTAAGGAACAAATTCTTGAATATCAGAAGTGCATGGAAGACCCATTGCACTTCATTCAGAATTACATTCGTATTGTATCTTTGGATGAAGGACTTGTACCATTTACAATGTTCCCATTCCAAAAGGATATGGTAGGAACTATTCATTCCAATCGTTTCACTATATGTAGAATGCCGAGACAGTCTGGTAAGTCCACGACTATGGTTTCGTATATTCTGCATTACGTTCTATTCAATCCAAGTATGAATGTTGCAATCCTTGCCAACAAGGCATCGACTGCAAGAGACATTCTTGGTAGACTACAACTTGCTTATGAGAACCTACCTAAGTGGTTACAACAGGGAGTTATGTCTTGGAACAAAGGTTCACTAGAACTAGAGAACGGTTCTAAGATTGTTGCATCTTCTACATCTTCTAGTGCAGTTCGTGGTGGTTCATTCAACATGATATTCCTAGACGAATTTGCATTCGTTCCAACAAACGTAGCATCAGACTTCTTCAGTTCTGTGTATCCTACAATTTCATCTGGTAAGTCTACTAAGGTGATTATTGTGTCTACACCTAACGGTATGAACCTATTCTATAAACTATGGACAGACGCAGAGAACAAACGTAACTCATACAATATCATTGACGTACACTGGAGTGAAGTGCCAGGCAGAGATGATAAGTGGCGTGAAGAAACAATTGCAAACACTTCAGAAGAACAGTTCCAAAGAGAATTTGAATGTGAGTTCTTAGGTTCATCCAATACACTTATTCACCCATCCAAGATTAAGACTATGGCGTTTCAAAACCCAATCGAGTCTAATGCTGGATTGGATATGTATGAAAGACCTAAACCACAGAATACATATGTTATGATAGCAGACGTATCCAGAGGTACGAATAACGACTACTCAGCGTTCATTGTGTTCGATGTTTCTACTGTACCCTATAGGATATGTGCAAAATATCGTGACAACGAAATCAAACCTATGCTGTTCCCTAATATTATACATGATGTTGCAAAAGCATACAATCAAGCATATGTTATGGTAGAGGTAAACGATATTGGTGAACAAGTTGCATCTGCTTTACAGTTTGACCTAGAGTACGAGAATCTTATCATGGCGTCCATGAGAGGACGGGCAGGACAGGTTGTAGGGGGTGGTTTCTCTGGAGGTAAGGCACAACTAGGGGTTAGAACCACTAAAGCAGTAAAGAAGATGGGTTGTTCTAATATCAAACAGATTATTGAGACAGACAAGTTAATCATCAATGATTACAATCTAATCAACGAGTGGAGTACGTTTATTCTCAAAGGACAATCGTATGAAGCAGAAGAAGGACACTGTGATGACCTTGCAATGTGTTGTGTATTATTTGGATGGTTGGTTCAACAGACTTATTTCAAGGAGTTGACAGACGATGACATTCGTGCTAGAATGTATGCAGAACAACAAGGACAACTAGAACAGGACATGGCACCATTTGGGTTTATGGACAATGGTATAGATGACCCACACGGTGAAACTGTTATAGATGAGTATGGACAGAGATGGAGTCCAGTAGTTCGTTCATATGATTCTAATTGGTAGAGAACTTAAAATCCCTACATAATATCAGTAATATCGTTTTCTAACTTGAGGTAGCAGTTTGCACAGACTACTTTGGATTTGTTGATTAGGTCTAGTACTTCTTTCCTAGAATCCTCGTTCAAACCTTTTCTCTTAGTTAGAGTACGGACTTTACCCTCATGGGGGTAAAATTGTAGACAGGCAGTTTCAGATTCACCACAGTATTCACAAGATTTAGGCCCAAGATATTCATTAACCCATATCTTTCTTGCCCGATAATTGCGTTTAGATACTTTCTTTATGGTATCTTTGTACTTTTGATAGAAGTCTGACATATGTTTATTTATATGTTACTGAATCTATAAAAACTGTTTTGAAGAAAACAATTATTATAAATATATTCGTAAGTTTGAGGAAACACAAACCTATTATTATAATGTATCCAATAAAGGAGAAAAAGAGATGGCATTTCAAGTAAGCCCTGGCGTTCTCGTAAAAGAGATTGACTTGACGAATGTAGTCCCTGCTGTAGCAACATCAATTGGTGCGATTGCTGCTGGTTTTGGTAAAGGCCCAGTAGAAGAAATCATTCCAATTAGTTCGGAGCAAGAACTATATCAAGTCTTTGGTAAACCTGACTCAAATAACTTTGAGAACTGGTTCACAGCCGCAAACTTTCTTCAATACGGTAATGCACTTCGTGTGGTTAGAGCAGATACTGCTGCTATCAACGCAACTGCAAACGGCGCCGGATTGAAGATTAAAAACGATTTTGATTATGATACAAATTATGCTGGTGGACAAGGTTCTGTCGGTAACTGGGCTGCAAAGTTCCCAGGCACAATCGGAAACGGTGTTGCCGTTCATGTGTGTTCTAATGCAACTGCATACGAACAAACATTCGCTGGTAATGCTGGAGTATTAGGTGTAACAACTGGAACACCTGCTGTCGGTGCAACTACTGTTGGAGTTGATACTGGTGGTGGTTCTGCTGGTGACGGCGGTGGCGCTTATAACGTAGGCGATATCGTTTACTTCGGAGAAGCAGACGGTCAACAGTATGAAGTTACTGCAATTGCTACTGACAACCTAACTATCAGACAACTAGATTCAACTGGTGGACTAAAGACTGCCCTCGTTGCTGCGACTAATGTTCGTAGACGTTGGAAGTTCTATGACCTATTTGATGCTGCTCCAGGCACATCAACTTGGGCTGAAGGAAAGTCTTATGTTGGTGATGAAATGCACGTTGTTGTATTTGATTCAACTGGTGGAAACACTGGTTTTGATGCAGACGTTGCTGGACAAAGAACTAATGCAGTGATGGAAGTATATCCTTTCGTATCACAGGCAGGAGAAGCAAAGACACCACAAGGTGGAACTAACTTCTATGCAAACGTAGTGAACAGAGGTTCTGCTCATGTTCGTTGGATGGATCATGATGGTTCACTGACAAACGCTGGTACTTCTAATGCAACATATGCTTCAACTGCAACACACGCTGGTGTTATCGCATCTCCACTTACTGGTGGTACAGATGACACACCAACAGTTGGTGAGTTAGATACTGCATATCAGTTGTTTGTTGACCCAGACACAATCGACATCAACCTTGTTATGGCAGGCGCTTGTCCTGCTAGTACAGATGGTGTAACACACGCAACGATGATTATAGACCTGTGTGAGGCAAGAAAAGATTGTATTAGTTTCATCTCTCCAAGAAGAGCAGATGTTGTTGGTATAACAAGTGCTATCACTCAGACATCTAATGTTGTTGGTTTCTTTGACCAACTCGCAAGTTCGTCTTATGCAGTGTTTGATTCTGGTTACAAGTATATGTATGACAGATACTCAGATGTATATCGTTACGTTCCTTTGAACGGTGATATCGCTGGACTTGCTGCGAATACAGACAATGTTGCTGACCCTTGGTTTTCGCCTGCTGGTTACAACAGAGGACAGATTCGTGGTGCAGTTAAACTTGCATACAATCCTAACAAATCTCAAAGGGATATCATTTATCCTGCTCGTATCAATCCTGTCATTTCACAGCCAGGTCAGGGAACACTCTTGTTTGGTGACAAGACTGCTCTTTCAAGACCTTCTGCTTTTGATAGAATTAACGTGCGTAGATTGTTCCTCGTACTTGAGAAGGCGATTGCAACTGCTGCTAAATTCCAACTGTTTGAGTTTAATGATAACTTCACACAGGCACAATTTAGAAACCTAGTAGAACCATTCCTTCGTGACGTACAAGGTAGAAGAGGTATTACTGACTTCTCTGTTGTTTGTGACGGAACAAATAACACTGGAGAGGTGATTGATAGAAATGAATTCGTTGGAGACATTTTTATTAAACCTGCCCGTTCAATCAACTTTATTACACTGAACTTTATCGCCGTAAGAACTGGTGTCGAGTTTAGTGAGGTAGGAGGTTAATCATGGCTAGTATAGACAACTTCAAATCACAACTACAAGGTGGTGGTGCAAGAGCAAACCAATTCAGAGTAACAGTTACAACTCCAGCTGTTGCAACTGGACTAGAAGGACAGTTTGAAAAAACATCATTTATGATTAAGGCTGCACAGTTGCCTGGTCAAACCATTACAGAAATTCCTGTAAACTTCAGAGGTAGACAATTGTATATCGCTGGTGACAGAACTTTCGAGACATGGAACACTACTATCATCAATGACACAGACTTCTTTGTCAGAAATGGTATGGAATCATGGATGAACGGTATTAATAACTTGGACGATAATCAGGGTGTTGACAACATGGCACTTTATGTTGCTGACCTCTTTGTTGACCAATTGGGTAGAGATGGTAAAATTCTAAAGTCTTATACCCTCAAGAATTGTTGGCCAACAGTTATTGCGCCAATTGACTTGAACTATGATACTGTAAGTGAAATTGAAACCTTTGATGTTACTTGGAGATACACTAGTTTCTCTGCAAGTAATTTAGCAAACTAGTTTTACAATCCTACTAAATAGTAGGGTAAAATTAGGAGACTTAATATTATGGCTGAACTTTTTGGTTTCAGAATCACAAAAGCAAATCAGGGTGGGAGTAGTGATGGTTTCACTGCTCCCTCTACTGACGATGGCACCCTTGATGTAGTATCAGGTGGTGGACATTATGCGTCCGTCCTTGATATGGATGGTCGTGAAAGAAATGAAGTAGATTTAATTAGACGATATCGTGATATTGCACAACAACCAGAGTGTGATAGTGCTATTGAAGATATCGCAAACGAATCAATTGTCTCTGACGAAAGAGGACAATCTGTTGCAGTTAGTCTTGATAGACTAGACCTTTCCCCAAAAATCAAATCTAAAATTCGTGAAGAGTTCAATGAGGTCTTGCGTTTGCTTGACTTTGATTCAAAAGGACATGACATTTTTAGACGTTGGTATGTGGATGGAAGGATTTACTACCACAAACTTATTGATTCAAAATCTCCTCGCAAGGGGATTAAAGAGGTTCGATATATTGACCCTCGTAAGATTAAGAAAGTAAGAGAGACAAGGAAAGAACAAGACGGTAAATTTGGCATGGATATGGTCAAAGGTGTTGAAGATTTCTACTTGTTCAACGACAAAGGTTGGGAACAGAATACAGGAACATCTAACGGTATTCGTATTACTGCTGACTCTATCACATACTGTCCATCAGGTTTGGTCGATATGCATCAGGGTACAGTAATGTCTTACTTACACAAAGCAATTAAACCTGTCAATCAGTTGCGTATGATTGAGGATGCGTTGGTTATCTATCGTATCTCTCGTGCGCCTGAAAGACGTATCTTCTACATTGATGTTGGTAACTTACCTAAAGTCAAAGCAGAAGCATACTTGAAAGACGTAATGAATCGTTATCGTAACAAGTTGGTGTATGATGCACGAACTGGTGAGATTAGAGATGACAGAAATCATATGTCTATGTTGGAAGACTTCTGGTTGCCTCGTAGAGAAGGTGGTAGAGGTACAGAGATTACAACTTTGCCAGGCGGTTCAAACCTTGGTGAGATTGATGATATCAAATACTTCCAAAACAAATTATATCGTTCACTGAACGTACCAATCTCAAGACTTGAGGCAGAGAACTCATTCTCTATTGGTCGTTCTGATAACATCACAAGAGATGAACTCAAGTTTACTAAGTTCGTACAGAAAATTCGTAAGAAGTTTTCTACACTGTTCTTGGATATGCTTCGTACACAACTTATTCTTAAAGGTGTAATCGCAGAAGACGAATGGCCGTTGATTAAAGAACACTTGCAGTTTGACTTTATGCAAGACGGACACTTTACAGAACTGAAGAATGCAGAAATTCTACAGAACCGTTTAGATATGTTGGGAACGATTGAAAGTTATGTCGGTACATATTTCTCTAAGGAGTATGTAAGAAAACAAGTACTAAGAATGTCTGATGATGAGATTGAAGAAGTCGAAACACAGATAAAAGATGAAGCAGGTGGCGAAATGGATGGTCAGGGTGCTGACGATGGTATGTTTGCTACAAATAATCCAGATTTAGGAGATAAGTAATGGAAAACGTAAAAGACTTTGTAAGTTCAATTGCGTCAGGTGATAACCTTTCAGCAGAAACACATTTCAATAATGCTCTTGCAGCAAAAGTGGGTGACGCACTGGAAACTAAAAGACAAGATGTTGCGAAAACATTCGTTACACATCACATCCCAGAGGTAGAAGATAGTGAGTAAAACTCTCTCAGAGTTCAAACAGAACTTACCAGAGAAAGATGAGCATAAGAAATCTAAGGAGTACAAGAAGTTGTCTCCTAAGATGCAAAATGCTATTGACGCTATTTTTAAGGAAATGGATGCGAAACCTTCAGATTTCCTAAATACTTTTGATAAAACAATAAATAGTGTTTCTAAGAAGTTCAAAGTTCCGAATAAGGCGCTTATGGACTATTTTGAAAAAGAACTATTATCAATTTAGGAAGAATGACATGAAAATAATCGGAGCAGAAGAAGCACTCGCCACTAACGTGACTAGAGGCAAAACTGCAACTGCACATTATGTTTTTAACAACGGTACAAAACAGGCAGTTACAATCAGAAATGCTGATGATAATGGCGACACTGGTTCAATTAGAATTAATGCGAATGCTGGTGTTATTGTTCATACAGACATTGGAGTAGGAATGCGTGGTGCAACCACACTTTTCATTACACCAATAGTATCAGCGGGGTTCTAATATGAAACTAATTGCAGAACAGATACAAGAAGTAGAATATATCACAGAAGAAAAATCTGATGGTAAAAAGGATATGAAGATTCGAGGAATCTTCATGCAGGCAGACATGAAAAACCGTAATGGTCGTGTCTACCCTATGGGTGTACTTCAAAAAGAAGTCGCTCGTTATAATAAAGAATTTGTTGCTGAAGGTCGGGCGTTTGGGGAGTTAGGTCATCCTGAAGGCCCTACTGTCAATCTTGACAGAGTATCACACATGATAACTAAACTGGAAGCTGATGGAAAGAACTTTATTGGTGAGGCGAAACTGCTCTCAACTCCAATGGGGGAAATTGCGAAAGCACTAATCAAGGACGGTGGAAAACTCGGTGTCTCTTCAAGAGGTATGGGTTCTATCGAAAATAAGAGTGGTGCTAATTATGTGAAAGATGATTTTTATCTTGCCACTGCGGCGGATATTGTTGCAGACCCATCTGCACCTCAAGCCTTTGTTGAAGGGATTATGGAAGGTAAAGAGTGGGTATGGAATAACGGTTTACTAAAAGAAGTTGACGTTGCCGAAATCAAGGATGAGATTAATGAAAATGTAAGACGTAGACAGTCAAATGTTTCCGCTCTTGCGTTTGCAAAATTCTTGTCAAAATTTTAATCATTATAAATATGTTGAGAAACAAAACTCAAGGAGAAAACCCTATGTCAGAACTAGACAAAACCATTGAGGAATTAGAAGCAGAAGTCCACGCCGAGCTTGAAGAAGCGAAAGCACCTGGCGCAACTGCTGGTAAATCCGACCCAATGGAAAAGCAAGAGGGTGAAGTTGAAGACCTTGGTGGTGCCGGTAATGAGTCCCCAGAAGCTGAATCAGGTTCAGAGAAATCTGCTAAAAAGATGAAGAAAGCTGCTGACCCAAAACCTAACGCAACCAAGAGTGAAGATACTGAACTCGCCGATGACGATGCAGAAGAAATCGTAGAAGGCAAAATGACTAAAAAAGATACTCTTGCAGCAATGTATTCCGAAATGGAAAAGATGAATGCAAGTGAACTTAAAGCATCTTACGATGCGATGATGAAGAAGGATGAAGAAGTCGATAAGAAAGAAGAAGACAAGGATGCCGAAAAGGTTGACGAGTCTACTCTTGACGAAAGACTTGCATCAGTTGACGTATCAGAGGACGTAACTGCACTTACAGATGGTGAAGAACTATCTGAAGAGTTCAAAGAAAAAGCATCTGTAGTATTTGAAGCTGCTGTCAAATCTAAACTTCGTTCAGAAGTAGAAAGAATTGAAGAAGCAAAAGTACAAGAAGTTGCTGAAGAGACAAACAGAATTCATACTGAATTGACCGAAAAAGTTGACTCATACATGAACTATGTTGTTGAAGAATGGATGAAAGAAAATGAAATCGCAATCGAAAGAGGCCTTAAAGGTGAGATTGCAGAAGACTTCATTTCTGGATTGAAAAACCTTTTCACAGAACATTATATCGATGTGCCTGATGAGAAGTACGATATTCTAGGTACTCAGTCTACAAAGATTGATGAACTAGAAGCCAAACTGAATGAACAAATCGAGAAGTCTGCTTCACTAAAAAGTGAAAAAGATGTATTGGTAAGGGAGTCAGTATTTGCAGAGGTTGCTTCGGACTTGGCTGACACTGAAGTCGAAAAGTTTAAGTCTCTTGCAGAAGATGTTGATTTTGCTGATGAAGATTCCTTCAGAAGTAAACTTGACACGCTGAAGGAAAGTTATTTTCCGAAAGCAACAACTGTCGCTGAATCAGTGGACACCCCATCAGAAGATGGTCAGTCCTTCGATACTACTGGTGCTATGAGTGCTTATATGAGTGCGATTAGTAAAAACGTAAAGCGTGCAAAATAACGGTGTAATAATCGTTTTTTATAAATATTATTAGAAAACTCAATAAGGAGAAATACAAATGTTTCAAACTGAACATTTACAGGAAAAGTGGCAACCAGTCCTAGAACACAATGACCTTCCAGAGATTAGTGATTCTTATCGTAAGGCTGTAACTACTGTTATCCTAGAAAACCAAGAAAAAGCACTTAAAGAGGACAAAGGTTTCCTCGGAGAAGCTGCGCCAACTAACGCAACCGGCGGTAACGTAGATAATTGGGATCCAATTTTGATTTCACTTGTCAGACGTGCTATGCCAAACTTGATTGCATACGATGTTGCTGGTGTACAACCAATGACAGGGCCAACTGGTCTTATCTTCGCAATGCGTTCAAGATATACCAACCAAACTGGTACAGAGAATCAGTATGCAGAAGCAGACTCAGATTTCTCAGGTGCTGGTACACAAGCTGGTACAAACCCTGCTGTTCTTAACGATGGTTCACCAGGCACATATACTGGTGGTACAGGTATGACAACTGCTGCTGCAGAAGCACTCGGTGATTCTGCATCTAACTCTTTCGCTGAGATGTCATTCTCAATCGAAAAGAACTCAGTAGAAGCAAAGTCACGTGCTCTTAAGGCAGAGTACACAATGGAACTTGCACAAGACCTTAAAGCAATCCACGGTTTGGATGCTGAGACAGAACTTGCAAATATCCTTTCTTCTGAAATCTTGAATGAGATTAACAGAGAACTTATCAGAACAATCTATGTAACTGCTAAACCAGGCGCACAGGTTGATACTGCAACAGCAGGTATCTTTGATATGGATGTTGACTCAAACGGCCGTTGGTCAGTTGAGAAGTTCAAAGGACTTATGTTCCAACTTGAAAGAGATGCTAACGCTATCGCTCAACAAACTCGTAGAGGAAAAGGTAACGTAATTATCTGTTCATCTGATGTTGCTTCTGCACTTCAAATGGCAGGTGTACTTGATTACACTCCTGCTCTTAACAACAACTTGAATGTTGACGATGCTGGTAATACTTTTGCTGGTGTTCTTAACGGACGCTTCAAGGTGTACATTGACCCATATTCAGCAAACCAAGCTGCAAAACAGTATTACACTGTTGGATATAAGGGTACATCACCATACGATGCTGGTCTTTTCTACTGCCCATACGTTCCATTACAAATGGTTCGTGCAGTTGGTGAGAACACATTCCAACCTAAAATCGGTTTCAAGACTCGTTATGGTCTTACTGCAAACCCATTTGCTGGTGGTGCAACTGTCAGAAGTGGTGCTCTTACTGCTAACGACAACGTATATTACAGAAGAGTACAAGTTACTAACATCATGTAGTAATAAATTCTCATTGAATTTAGAAAGGGACACTTCGGTGTCCCTTTTTTTCGTTATAAATAGTATAAAGGAAGAATACTATGGTAGCAATAAATCCACTCGCAAGACAACCAACTAACTTAGATTTTGCAAGTCCAAGTCAGTTTAAGTTTAGTCTATTAAAGATACCCAATGTAGAGTATTTCACTACAGGTGCAAACATACCAGCGATTTCATTTACAGGTGATGCTGAGATGAACACTCCATTGAAGTCTATCGCATTCATGGGTGACACTATGGACTTTGCAGATTTGGAAATCACGTTTCTAGTGAATGAAAATTTGCAGAACTATCGTGAGATACACGACTGGATGATAGGTATTGGTTTTCCACAGGATAATCCACAACACGCAAAAGCAGTTGTAGAAGATGCTGGGTTGAAACCAAATAGTGGTAATCTCTCCAATCCATCTACTCTAATGAGTGATGCAACACTAACAATACTGACAAACAAAAACAACCCTTCGTTAAAAGTAAACTTTAAGAACTGTTTCCCAACAACACTATCTGGATTGACTTACAATACACAGATAACAGATACAGAACAGTTAACTGCAAGTGTTACTTTCAAGTACGACTTGTATACTTTTGAAGTATTATAAATAACTATGAGCAGAAGATGGTTGACTTGAACAATCTTTTTCTGAGTTCCCAAGTGGAATAATTTAGTAACGCAAGTTACAACCCAATCTGCTCGACTTTATTATTAGGATGTGAATACATAATGAACCTAGAAGAAATACAGAAACAAGCTGAAAAAGACCTAAAGATAGATGACTTAGAGTTAGCATCTGAATCTACCAGAAACGCTGCACTTCATCAAAAATACCTAACATATCTAAACCACTTCAAGGGACTTCTTATTACAAAGAGGAAAGACCTCAAGCGTCTAAAACTTCAGAAGTGGGAATACTTTACAGGGAAATCAGACCCTCAAGTATATCGTGATAATCCCTTTGACCACAAAATACTAAAAGCAGACTTGCACATTTACCTTGATGCAGATGAAGACTTAGCAAAACAACAAGCACTTGTAGAGTACTATGAGATGTGTGTTGATACTTGTGAAAGGTATCTAAAGAATATATCCGACAGACAGTGGAATATCAAAAACGCAATTGCTTGGAGAAAGTTTGAAACTGGTGAAATCTAAGGTCACTAAAAAAAATGAAGTCTACTTAACGGTAGAAGCAGAACCTTCAACTGCTCGTTCTTTATCAGACTTCTTTACGTTTGAGGTGCCAGGCGCAAGGTTTATGCCTGCATATCGCAATCGTATTTGGGATGGTAAGATAAGATTATATTCTCCAGCAAACGGAGAACTGTATATGGGATTACTTCCATATTTAGAAAAGTGGTTGGAAGACTACGATGAACCATATGAAATAAGTGAGGAACTTAAAGATGAGAAACAAATCGATAGACCCATTCTGGACGGATTCATACGACAACTTAATATTCGAGCAAGAGGAAAATCTATTAAACCTCGTGACTACCAAGTTGATGCCGTGGAACACGCAATTAGAAACCATCGTGCTTTGTTGTTATCTCCTACTGCTTCGGGCAAGTCACTCATTATCTATATCTTAGTAAGGTATTACACTCTAAGACTTATAGACGAACTAAATGATAAGATACTCATACTTGTTCCCACAACATCACTGGTTGAACAGATGGCATCAGACTTTATTGATTACGGATGGCAAGAAGCACATATTCAAAAAGTATACAGTGGACATGACAAGAATGTAACAAAAGATGTTGTTATATCAACATGGCAATCACTATACAAGATGCCGACTAGTTATTTCAATCAATTTGGAATGGTTGTTGGCGATGAGGCTCACTTATTCAAAGCAAAATCACTTACATCTATATTAACTAAAATGCACCAATGCAAGTACCGCTTTGGACTTACAGGAACGCTGGACGGTATGCAGACACATAGACTGGTACTAGAGGGGTTATTTGGTACACTAAATAAAGTAGTAACTACTAAGAAGTTGATTGACGAAAAAACATTATCAGATTTCAATATTAAAGCTTTAGTCTTGACATATCCAGAAACAGAGTGTAAACTAGTTAAAGGTATGAGTTATCAAGATGAAATGGATTACATAGTTTCCCACACTGCTCGTAACGAGTTTATTCGTGACTTGACATTAAGACTAAAAAGTAATACACTAGTCTTGTTTCAGTATGTAGAGAAACACGGCAAAGTTCTTCACGAAATGATTAGTGGGGAAACTGATAGAAAAGTGTTTTTCGTATACGGTGGAACAGACACACAAACAAGAGAAGATATTCGTGCAATTACAGAACAAGAGAAGGACGCAATTATCATCGCCTCCTATGGCACTTTTAGTACTGGTATCAATATTCGCAATCTTCACAACATCGTGTTCTCAAGTCCAAGTAAGTCCAGAGTACGTGCCTTGCAGTCGATTGGCCGTGGATTGCGTAGGAGTGAAAGTAAGGATACCGCTACCCTCTTCGATATAGCAGATGATTTCACATACAAGTCAAAGAAGAACTTTACTATAAACCATTTTCTAGAACGAATAAATATATACAATGAAGAACAATTCGATTATCAAATACAAAGGATAAAAATGAAATGACAGATGAGAAGATTACAAAGATTCTAAAACTGTCAAGTGGCGAGGAGATTATTGCCAGACTAGTGGATGATGACCAACCTAAGACTTTTGTTGTATCTCACCCTCTAAAATTATCTTGTATTCCTAGAGCAACTAAACAAGGAATAGAAGAATCTATATCTCTACAAAGATGGATACACTTCTCTGAGGATAATGTTTATGATATACCCAAAACACAAGTTCTCGTTATAACAAGAGCGTCTTTAGGGTTAACTAAGTTTTATGAACATTGTATTAATAGGATGGATGCCGAGGATGAATCTGATTCCATTTATCCTACAGACCGACAATTAAGGTCTATTGAAGAAGAGGAAGACTTATTTGATGACTTGGATGACTATAGAATCACTTCTAAGTTATTACACTAGTTATCTATACTCTTATTCATTCTCTAACCCAGCATAGTAATAATACCCTGTTGTCAAGAGATTGTCAAGAAGTTTTTTGAAATAAATTTAATTAGAATAAACTATTGACATCCGGCACAAGATATAGTATTATGTATGAATAGTTGGGAATATACCCATCAAACACTGTGGAAAGAATTATTATGAAACCAAAACAAAAACCACACTATGTCAATAATAAAGATTTTTTAGAGGCAATGAAGGGGTGGAAAGACAAATGTAAGGACGCAGAGGAACTTGGTGAACCACAACCGCCAGTTACTAACTACATAGGTGAGTGCTTCCTTAAAATCGCAAACCACCTATCATACAGACCAAACTTTATTAATTATACATACAGGGATGAAATGATTTCTGATGGCATTGAAAACTGTCTACAATACTGTGGCAACTTCAATCCAGAGAAATCTAACAACCCATTTGCTTACTTCACGCAAATCATATATTATGCGTTCATTCGTAGAATTCAAAAAGAAAAGAAACAACAACACATTCGTCACAAGGTGATTGAAAATATGAGTGTTGATGTTATGGCTATGGGAGAAGACATGGAACAGGCACAGTTCGTAGATTATCTACAAAAGAACTTCCTTCCTGCTGAAGCTGTTTATAAACCCAAAAAGAAAACTAAGAAAGAACCTAAAGGACTTGAAAAATTTTATGATGATACAGGTGAAGACGTAAATGAAGATAGCACTAATAACTGATACACACTTTGGTGCAAGAAATGATAACCTTGCTTTCAATGACTACTTTTATAAATTCTGGGAAGAGGTATTCTTTCCTTACATTGAAGAAAATAATATTGATACGGTTATTCACTTGGGTGACGTTATGGACAGACGTAAGTTTGTTTCCTATAAGATTGCCCAGGATTTCCGTACAAGGTTTATTCAAAGATTTGTAGACAAAGGTGTTACTCTCCACATGATGGTGGGTAATCACGACACATTCTATAAGAACACTAATGATGTTAACTCTCTTGCAGAACTTGTAGAGGGACGATATCCTAAGATGTTTGTTTATCCAGAAGCAACTACTGTTGAATTTGACGGTACACCTATTTGTTTCTTACCTTGGATATGCCCAGATAACTATGCACATACTATGGAACACATCCAACAGACCAATGCTCAAGTTTGCATGGGTCACTTGGAGATTAATGGTTTTGAGATGCACGCTGGACATTTTGCAGAAGGTGGATACGACAAACAATTCCTAAGAAAATTTGACACAGTATTCTCTGGACACTTCCATAAGAAGTCAGATGATGGGCAAGTTTATTATCTTGGTAATACCTATCAAATGACATGGAGTGACAACGGATGTCCTAAAGGTTTCCATGTCTTTGATACTGATACACGAGAACTAGACAGAATTATTAATCCATACACTATCTTTGAGAAAGTGTATTATGATGAAACTACTACTAATTATTCTGACTATAATGTCTTGACATTGAAGGATAAATTTGTTAAGATAGTGGTTGTTAATAAAAAAGACTTTTATCAATTTGATAAATTTATCGACAAGGTTCTATCAGAGTCTGGCGCACATGAAGTAAAGATTGTAGAAGACTTCAGTGAACTAGATGCTGAGAATGTGGATGATGCAATCATTGAGAATGCAGAAGATACTATGACCCTATTGGAGCGTTACATTGCTGAGTTGGATGTAACATTAGATAAAAAAAGACTGACGAGTATGATGAAGTCTTTATATGTAGAAGCGAGTGATTTAGAACTTTGATTATATTTAAGACAGTACGTTGGAAGAACTTCCTTTCAACAGGCAATCAGTTTACAGAGATACAGTTGGATAGAAGTCCAACTACATTAATTATTGGAGAGAATGGTGCTGGAAAGTCTACCATTCTTGATGCCTTATGTTTTGGGTTATTCAATAAACCTTTTAGACAAATCTCTAAGAACCAACTTATCAATTCAGTTAACGGTAGCGGTGCTATCGTTGAAGTAGAGTTTGAGGTTGGTACTAAACATATTCGTGTACATCGTGGAATCAAACCAAACAAGTTTGAAGTCTATGTAAATGACACATTAATTAATCAGGATGCAAATGCTCGTGATTATCAGAAACACTTGGAACAACAGATTATGGGATTGAACTATCGTTCTTTCACACAAGTTGTTATTCTGGGTTCTTCTACCTTTGTACCATTTATGCAATTACCTACAAAGGCACGGCGTGAAGTGGTAGAAGATATTCTTGATATTAAGATATTCTCTCTTATGAACTTCTTACTCAAGAACAAGACTAAAGAACTAAACGAGGAAACTCGTAATGTCGAATATCAATATGAACTAACCAAAGAAAAAGTAACTCTGCAAGAAAAATTCATCAAGGAGGTGATAAATAACAAGTCGGAGATAATCGCTGAAAATCAGCAAAAGGTATTCGACAACGTATCTATTATCAATGCACGAAATGGTGATATAGAAAAACACGAAACAGATAAGTCAAGTCTGTCTTTCGATGCAGAAGTTAAAGTAAAAGTTGAATCTAAATTAAGAAAACTTACACAATCAGAAGCTGCACTAAAAAATAGAAAGGCAGAAAATGACCGTCAAATCGAATTTTTCAAGGACAACGATGAATGCCCGACTTGCGAACAATCAATCACGGATGCAACAAAGTCGGCGAAGATTACAAAACACAGCGAAAAAATCACAGAACTCAACACAGCAATCGATAGTTGTAAAACCCTCGAAAGAGTTGAACAGGAGAGACTGAATTCCATTCTATCTAATATAGAGACTATGAGACAGCATGATGTAGAGATTGCAAAGATTAGGTCTACTATAGTGCAGTTAGAAAAGTTCAATACTCAATTAGAGAAAGACATTGCTAGTTATGAGAGTGGTTCTATATCAGATGATGATAAAGAAAAACTTGCAAAACTAAAAGGTCAGATTGAACTGATTGATGAACAGAAGTCTAAACTGAAAGAAGATAAGTTTTACATTGATGTTGCTCGTAATCTTTTACAAGATAGTGGTATCAAGACAAAGATTATCAAACAGTATCTACCCATTATGAATAAGTTGGTGAATACATACTTATCATCAATGGACTTCTTTGTCAACTTTAATATTGACGAAAATTTCCAAGAGACTATCAAGTCACGCTTTCGTGATGAATTCTCTTATGCATCATTCTCTGAAGGAGAGAAGATGCGAATTGACTTGGCGTTACTCTTCACATGGAGAGCAATTGCAAAGATGAAGAACTCAACTAATACCAATCTACTAATCCTTGATGAGATATTTGATTCGTCTTTGGATGGTACAGGTACAGATGATTTCCTCAAAATCCTTAATACGTTCTCAGACCAGAACGTGTTTGTTATTTCCCATAAACAGGATATGCTTTTTGACAAGTTCAGAAGTATTGTCCAATTCAAAAAAGAAAAGAACTTTAGTAAGGTAGTATAATATGAAACAGAGTGAAAGATTTTATCAGTTGTTGGAAGAGATGAAAGCAACACATGACGCAAAGAGACATGACTATGCAAGTACAGCTGATGTATTCGCAAACTTCAGACATTGTGAGATTGCTGGTATTCCAGCATGGAAAGGTGTCTGTGTTCGTATCAGTGATAAGTTCAGTCGTATCATGGGGTTTGCAAAGAAAGAAAAACTAAAGGTTAAGGATGAGAGTGTGCAAGATACTCTTATCGATATGGCAAACTATGCTCTTATTGCACTTATTCTTTTTGAGGAAGAAAACTCTAAGGATAAGTAATGGCATTAGTAGTGGTAAAAAGATTATCACGCAATGCTGCAAGTGATGAGTGTTATACACCTTGTGACCAAGTACTTCCTATATTGGATTACTTGGATAAGGACAAAACTTACTACGAAGCAACTAGTGGTATATCATCTCAAATAGTTGATGGTTTCAACAAGTATGATTATAATATCGTACCAAGTAACAACAAAGACTTCTTCAGTTGTTCACCAGATGATGTCTGTGATGGCATCATAACGAATCCACCCTACAGTATCAAAGACAACTTTATCGAACATTGCTATGCATTGGGGAAACCCTTTGCATTGTTTCTGCCTGTTGCATCTTTCCAAGGTGGACGTAGAGGTCAGATGTTTATGGACTATGGTATGTCTGCACTTGTGTATAACTACAGAGTAGACTTTACAGGCGGTGGTTCTCCACCATTCGGTAACGCATGGTTTATGTGGGGTTTCGATACTATGCCTGTCAACACTATCAAGTGGGTAAACAATCCAAAACAACGCAGTTCTACAGACGCTGTGACCACCAGACAAAATGAAATTAAATCGGATTTATCTGCATTTTTCTCTTGACATTTGTTATTAGAACAGGTATACTGTATAAGTAAGATGAGTTGAAAGAGGAATGATTATGGAAAATACATTGGTTGCGAAAGATTTTATTCAGAAGTTTACTGCTTGGGATAAAAATAAACAGATGAAGAAAAATGGAAATTTAGTTCGTAATCTTCATATGTGGGCTGAGTATGAATATGGTGGTCGCACTTATAATGATATTGGGTATGATTTTGGTTTAACAGGCGGTGCTGTCCATCTCAATTATAAAAAGATGGCAAAACGCATTGAGCAGTTTAAGAAGCTTCTTTGCGAATTAAAT
>OBMK010001621.1_pt1 | contig 18570 bp, 18 predicted proteins | sample 1539081 | NCBI WGS metagenome assembly OBMK01 (sample SAMEA3355528, study PRJEB22509) | marine metagenome | biome: marine; feature: river plume; material: water | place: USA | collected 2010-08-07 | depth 0.5 m | reverse complement strand
TAGGACTCACAACATTATGGTTGTTTAGTATTTTAGCCTGAGCCTCTTTTGATAAATATTCGTAATGCGAAGCTGCATTATCTAGAGAGATGTCATCTATAGTAGTTTTCTCTTCTGCTGAATCATTAAAAGCCACGATAACCTTATCACCTTGTGAACCTGTTAGCTGTCCTTTTACTTTGTTGGCTATCAGTCTCTTCTGTTCCTCCGTTGGATTTCCCGAATTAAAGTTGATTATCTTAGTCCCCGAAAACGAATTTAGGGTATCATTGATAAGAAACTTAGATATCTCCTCCTCTAGAACTGCGTAAGGGATAGCCGCCTGATAATCTACCTCTGAGAAGTATTTAAGGTCAATAGAATCTTTACCGTAAACTAGGAACTCTATTCTCTCCTTTGAAGTTCCGAAAGCTGGAATTCTCTTAGGTGGAAACTTTTTAGTCTCTTCCCAATTATCAGAGTAGTAATAAGCCTCTATTTCTCCATCTTCGTTACATTTAGCTGGGCGAACGTGTTTAGTCTTTACAGCTTCAACTCTTACGACCTTGGTGTGCTTTTCGTCAAAAATACATTGTATCACTCCACACCCTAGCATGTACTCATTGAATCCTAAAGCTCTCAAAGTTTTCGGTTTGAATAATGCCTTCATCTGTGCGAATTCGCTAGGCTTTTTAGAAGCATCTAAAGCTCCTAAACCTTTACCATATATCAGTCTAGATACGTTATTGATAATTGAGTTAGAAGTCACACTGTTTTTATATCTATCAATTAAGAAATCATAGTGCAGGTTGTCGTCACCGTACTCAATCCAATCATTTTTTCCATCCTCTATGATTGCAGGCTGTGAGTAAGTTGATAAATTTAAGATATGTATATTCTCTTTGTTCTCCATTAGTCTAATATTACAAATTCATTTGTGCTTGTTTGCTCGGTATAGGTATTTTTATTTACTGTGTAATCCTTTACTTGCTGATTAGTGCAAAAAATACGACCTTTAAATACTATATCTGTACCGTTATATACGTTTAAAGTGTAAAAGTTGTTTTCTTTAATATCCAGAATAGCTGATATCTCTAAAAAGTACCGGTCTATTAAAGGCGTTACATCTACAGATTCTGATGTACCCTCTGCTGAATTCACAACCTCTATTCTATCGCATTCCATAGCTCTCGGAATAATCTTAAAAGTCTGTGTAAGTATGGATTCCTTTAGTATTATCATACTATAAAGACCGTAAAAATAAGATATTGTTTCATAAACCAAAAGAGGCCCTACAATAAATGCAGAGCCTCTCAAGGTATTGGTTAATCCGGTGTTAGTTAATTACTAATCCTGCCGTAATTAATCCTGCTTCGTCAGTAGCGTTTAAGAAATTCGCAGGCAATTTTTCCATTGCTGTGAATGTTAAATTGTAACCTGAAGCGTCTGCAAATGCAGCCCCTGTTGAGATAGTACCTCCAGAAACATCAGCACCATGCTCGAGTCCACAATAGAAGAAGTTTCCATTGTTATCTTCTACTACGATATGAGGACGTCCGTAAGCCAATAATTTAACTTCTTTATGAGTAGCTAAATCCTGCTTTTTAAGAGAAACGTTAAGAACCTGCTCGAAGTAAGTAGTACCGTTATCTCTTGAAGAAACGATATTCTGCTCAAAAGATGAAGTACCTTTCAATTCATACTTGTAAGATTGTACAGATGAACCGATAGTATCAATTACATCCTCATTTGTTGAATTGTAAACAATTCCAGAAATTGGAGCGTCTCCATAAGTAATGAAGTACAAGTTGTTAAGTCCTCCGACAGAGTCCTTACAAGATTCTACTCGTCCGGTTGTTAGTGTATCACATGCCATTTTTTTAAGTTTTTTAGAATACAAAAAAGGGCGGGTGCTTTACCCACCCCTTTAAAGTATTAGTTAATAATTCTAGTTAGCTGAGTTAGTGATTCCGTAAGTAACGATGTCACCAGCAAAAGCATACTGTACAGCAGCTGTTAGCCTTAGCACTACGCGACAATTTTGACTTCCATCAACGTCACTCATGTCAAGGACCTTCACTTCATTAGCGTCGTTTAAGATGCCGCAGCCAAAGAAAAGATTATCTTTAGTTGTAACGATTGCAGTATCATTGCTCATTCCGTTACAAACCATCAAAGAGATACCGTCGAACATCAAAGCACCTAGGTCTTGGTTGTTACCTTGTCCGTTAACACCAGCAGCTCCTACACCTTGTGCGCCGAATCCACCCAAAGAACGCAAGTAAGCTCTGTAAATGTTTTGAGATACATAAATCATTAGGCCGTCCTCTGAGAACAAACGAGAAGGAATAGCGTCTACGATAGAACCTAGCTCCGTTACAACGTTTCCAGCGTTAACAGTAGTCCCTGCAACCTCTTGAGCAGCTGGCAATTCAGCGTCCAAAGAAAGCAAAGTTTCGAAACCGTCGAATTCTCCTGAATTGCTCGTAGAACCTGACCAGATTGTAGTCTCCATTTTAGCAGCTACTTTAGCAGCTACATGTCCGATTAAGAAATCAGCGAAAGATTTAGGAAGCTCATCATGTGCAGAGTATCCCATCTCAGCAGCGTTGTAATCAGAACGGAAATCCTGCTTACAAAGTTGTAAGTTAACTTGGAATTCCTCTGGAGTCAATACTTTCTCATCGATTGTAATAGTAGAAGTAGCATCGAAATCGCATGAACCGTCAGACAAAAGACCGTCAGTTGAGATTCTTTTCAATACTTCTTTGTACTTAATGTTTGGCTTTACTGTGATAGCTCCTGACTCGATAGAGTTAGCGCTCAAAAGTGCTGCCGCTACATATCCTGAAGCTGCCTCGCCTGAATATGATGTTGTGATTGATGTTGTTGTTGCCATTGTTTTGTTTTTTATTTGTTAATTTATTATTTGTTTAATTTTGCGATTTTACTCATTACTGAATCCTTTACTCCTCTACGTCTAGATTTTCCGAAAGTGTGAAGTTTCACCTCTGCTTTTGGCTCTGGGTTGTGAGCGATAGGCTTAACCTCTGAAAGCTCTACTTCCTCAGTTACTTCCTCAGTTACCTCTTCAACCTTTTCAGTAGCTTCAAGCTGAGATTTCAATTCTGTGATTTCAGCAGTTAGTGCTTCAATTAAAGCCTCTTCTTTTGAGAATTTAGTCTCTTTAACGATTGACTCAATGATAGATTTAGCCGGGCGCACTTCCTCAGAAGCTTCAACTTCTTCGGCTGGTTCTTCTGTTGCCTCTTCCTCTTTCACTTCCTCTTCTTTTTCTTCTTCTTTTGCGTCCATTACTTCATTAATAACGCCCTCCTCTACTACGTTAAAAGCACGACCATCTTCTAGTTCGTAAGCTTCACCTTCTCCAGATATTGGCATAGGAATTAATTGGTCATCCTCTGTCTTAACCATAACCGCAGCACCTGCTTCAAAGTCTGGAGTAGCTTCTACCATCGTTACTCCGTCTTTCAACTTCGCCTCAGCTAGTTTTAGCTCCTCAGCCTTTAGGCCTACAGCTTTTAAAATTGTGTTAATTTGTTCTTTCATTTTTCTAAGTGTTTAAAAGTGTATATTATAATAACTATCTATTAGTTAGATGTTTTAATTTGCCTCTCTATCGTTTATAATGGACCTGACGTCGATAATTTTAACGATTTCACTGACACCTTGACCTTTCAAAGCTCCTAAACTTTGTCCGGTCATTTCTCTATATTGTTCTTTTGTTATTTTAGGAGAGAACCTTTTTTTTCTTTTCATGTTATGGCGTGTCTGTTATTAAGTCCGTATTAGTGAAATTGTAACCTGTCAAGTTTGCGCTTCCTGATATATCTGTCACCGTTGTTACGCTAGATTCAATCTCGTAATAATTCGACGGTGAAGAGGTTAAGAGGCTTAAATCCTGTGCAGCACCTGAATTGTAAATTGTAGACACATTAGTAGATTCGTTAGAGTTCCATATTGCTACCTGATTAATCACTCCTCCATAGTAATTATTGTGAACGTTTGAAGCTCTACCTATTCTATAGATATTATCGCTAGGGTTAGCTCCACTAATCACTCCATCATAACCACTGCCTGAAGCTACTCCTATATTAGATTTCAAAACACCATTAATAAATATATTGAATCTACTATAGTAATCTGCGGACCGAGCGGGGTCGCTCCCTGTCGTCCCACCGTCAAATGTAACCATTACATGCTGCCAAGTGTTAGCTACAAATGAATTCGCTGCTACTAATATTATATTGTTGTATACAGTTCCATAATTCAATACTAAAGAAGTACCCCCGGATTGTTTTAATGTGATTGCACCTCCGTTATAATCATCACCTGCTCCGTAAACCATTAACGTCTGTGTAGACGTGTCATTGTTAGGCTTAACCCACATCGATATTGTCCAAGCGTTACCATCTCCATTAGTAGCTCTTTCTAAAGCAGTTGTATTGGTAGGATTACCTTGTAACCAATTACTAGAACCGTTAAAACTTAAAGATTTAGAGTTAGTATAAGCTATTTGTGCAACCGTTATTGTTACTGTAAAGTCTACAGTACCACCTATCGCATTGCCTGCCTTACAATTAACTACTATAGTATCTGCACTTGTTCCTGTATAAGAAGGTGCAGTACCACTCAGTACGCCACTGTTTTGATTTAGCATCATCCAACTAGGAGCGTCAACCTCTACGAACTGATTAACTATATTATCACTAGATACAATCTGAAAGTTTAAAACATCTCCCTCAGTTACTGATGCAGTTTGATTAGCTACAGTAGGGGTGTATATAGGCTCAGGTTGTGAGCCTCCATTAATAGATTGCTTAGATATTACAGGTATAGAATAATAAGACCTATTACCTCTAACTCCAAAGTAGAAGTTGACCGAGCTACCTATTACCGGATTCATCTTAGCCGTCGCTACTTTCTCATTATTATCTTCAGAGTATATTGTTAACTTACCGTCATCATTGAATCGCATGGAAAACATTCCTTGGATAGTGTTAGCTCCTCCTTTTCTATAACCTACCACACCAGCACCATTGTCAAAATAATATGTTGCATTAGTATTTACATTCCAATCAGATGCGCCTCCGAACTCAAAGCTCAAGGCTTCATTCGTTTCATACTTAAATTCATTATCTAATTGCTCCTCAGCAGTAGCTACTCCACTTGACGCAGCAGTATAGTTAGTTCCGAAATAATCTCCCTGTCCCACCTCATCCAGCATGAACATAATTTTTTCACCTTTCTCAATAGATATAGCGCTCTTTAAAACTGTGTGGTCCAATATACCATTGATGATTCCTGCCTCAGTGTTTGCAAAGTCGTGAACTATATCCCATATGTAGTCCACATTATTTATGATACCATTAGGTAGGACTCCATTTGTCCACGTGTGCATCTGCATATTAAAAGAAGTAACAGATAATGCTATTGTAGTCTTGGCTACTGCAACCTCGTTAGTTCCACTGTAATCTATTAGAGTTAAGTGTCCATCGTTATCAAATCTTATTCCCATAGCATCGCCATTAGATACCACGTACTTCGAGCCGCTATTAGTAGTTAATAATGTACTGTTTGAACCTGCCGTAAAGCCACTCGCATACATGAACATGGTACTCCAATTGGAAGCAGTGAAAGTACCATTATTGTAAGCTGTTGCTACTTCTGCACCGTCCCATATACCCAGCACTAAGTTAGCTCCTCCATTAGACTGAAAGTTCCATTTAAACTCTGAGCCTTGCTCTAAAGCCTGACCAAAGTAGAAAGGCAATTGCTGATTGATTGTAGAGTCATTTATAGACGTTCCTACAGGGTCATTCGCGTTAGCTCCATAAGATATAAACCAGCTAGAGTTAGTAGCTAGTCCTGTAGAACCGTTAATCATATTGGACGCGTCTATAGTTATCTCTGTAGCATTGTCCATGGTTAATATTAAATCAGAGCCACTCACTACGCCACTCACTACAAAGTTATCAGTACTCACTCCTAAAGTGGTCACATCTACTGTGTAAGACGTTCCGTCTGATAAGGTTATAGTTAAGTCATTATTGCTCAGCGTGAAGTTAGTAACATCATTACCACCACTTGAGGCGAATCCTGACGTATTGGTAAATATAGCATTTAATTGTACGACTGCCTGATTAAGAACAGAGTTTACAAAAGAACCATCGATACTAACTGCGCTAACAGGGAGAGCTTCCACTATAATCTTAGCACCACCTTTAACTTTTATCTGTATATCAGTACCATTAGATACAGCTTCCAACGTGTTTACAGCGTGAGGTATAAGGAGACTGTCAACCCCGAGGCTTAAATCTCTTAGAAATACAGTAGACCCTGTAGAGTCTAGTCCGAAATCCATAGATTTGTATTTAAGATATGGTGAGATTAACTCTAGGTCTTTATCTTCAAACAGTCTATTGTGTACAATTGCCTGATATCTCCCTGTGCCATCATCACCTGCTCTAACTTGAAGGACTCCGTAATCGATATCGTTATCTCTATCTACTTTTCTTATTTCAGCAAAGATTGTAGTCCCTGCATGAATCTCTACAGGATGGTCGAAAAACCACTCTACCACATCATTAGCAAATCTCTTCGTAGTAGTTGGAAGTATTTGCTTATATACTTGAATATTATTAACACTTAGTCTGTACTCTAAAGATATACCAACCTCTACATTTTCTGCAAGTGTAGTAGTTATTCCTAATCCTGCAATGCTTACCGCGAAGTAGTTAGGCCCTGTGTACCCTGTTGACGTTAGCAAGTCAGGGTTACCACCTAACGGTAGTGAAAACATATCAGTATAAACTCTTCCACTTGGAGGTATAAAACCATCTGCTCCCTGATTGGCTGTAATGCTTTGGTCTTTAAGACCTCCCCACATAGGAAAGAAATTAGTGTCGTTACCTAGATTAGTAAAAAAGATATTTTCAGCACCAGAACTCATTTTGTGCTGCTCTCCTAAGAATAGAGAGTTAAGCGTTGTTTCTATAGCTCTGTCTCCTATTAGCTGGTCCTGAGCTGTATCATATTTAAAATGAGATAGAGTCTCTATTTCTTGCTCTGTTATAGTTCTACCTGTTGCGAATTCACTAGATTCGTTTTCGTTTGTTTTAGTTGTACCTGTTTTATTCAAGTTACTTACACTTTCAACATCGTCGAATGGGTGCTGTGAGTCGTCGCTTGAGCGTACTGTTGTAGTTGTATTAATCGGCATTGATTATAGAATTTAGTTTGTTAATAATTTCATTTAATTCTGCTTTGTTATCGATAGATTTAAGCTTCTTAATAGCCCATTCTATTCCGGTTGAGCCACCCCAACCTAACCAAGCCACTCGGCCTGCATCCTTCCATGGTGTCGCCTTATTCTCAGCGCTGACTTCGGCATTCTTTTCATGACGCTTAAATGACGCCATGCGTGCGATTGTGTCGCGGCTGATGTTAGCACCCTTCGCTAATTGCGATGCGCGAGTCCAGCCGACCCTAGTCATTCCCTTGACCTCATCACCATGTTCCTCTCTCCATTTAAGTACTTTCTTAGCGTTGTTTTTAGCACTCTGCGGATAGTCATTATAAGATTCAAGCTCTACCTCTTCCTTCATCTCTAAAGCTTCAAACCCTTGGAAGATTGCCTCTATGCTGAACCCTTTGTAAGTTCCATCTTTTACTTTGATATATTCTGAATCACTTAAAGACATCATCACGACCCACTCGCCACCTTTAGGCTCGAGTCCGTACATGTTAGACTTATCGTTGTCTTTATCTTCTACTATCCAGCTCTCAATCACACAGCAGTCTTTGACCGGCTTCTCATGTTCGCTTGTTACATTGCTTAGGTTTAGGTTTTTCATGTATAAAGATGCAGCTTTAGAAACCGTCTCTTTTGACATTGTAATGTTGAACTGCTTACCATCTTTGACTCTTGGGATTTCAAGGTCAGGAATTAAAGCAAATCCTACTACTACCTTTCTCTCTTCGTCAATAGTCTTTAATTCAACCGTAAACTTGTTAGGATTTTCCTCTGACAATGCTACGAAGTCCTCCATGATTGCCGGGTTTTCTACTAACGAAATTGCAAAGACGCCATCCTCATCTTCGTCTCTTATAAATAGTTCTATTGTTTGTATTTGTTCCATAGTATAAAAACTTTGTAATTTACTTGCTGTTTTAAATATCTTTACTATATTTGCAAAGCTATTGAGAGCAGAAAAATAATTAATTTAAAATCTGTTTCTTAATTTCTTGTAGGTTAGTTAATGGCTGGGCGTGGTTTCCCAGCCATTTTTTTTATCTATAATGTTGCTGTCTGTACTATGCTCATGTCGAGTCCTTGTTGAGTAGTAACCTCAGAACCAACAACATAGGCTTGAATTGGCTGCTGCTCTTGACCGCTTAAAGTTTCAGCTAACTGATTCACTCCTGTATTCCCTACCACGTTAAAATTAGCCACGTTAGCACCCGATGAACTTGGAGGAGCGGATACAGATGGCGGTGGAGTAGCACCACCTCCAAATTTAGTTTTCGCAATGGTAGCGATTGAAGCCGCACCTGTTGCCGCTGTTATTCCTGCCTCCAATAAGTTAGCACCCGGTACTAAACTTTTCTTAGTTAATGATAATGTCACACCCTTAGCTGTGTTCGTTATAGCTTCACCTAAACTTGCAGCTTTCTGAATCTTAAACGCCTTCCTTTGTGATGCCTCTGACTCTCCAGCGAATGCAGCTGCTAGTCCACCGATAGCTGAGAAGCTCTGCTCTACCATGTCAAACTTCTTTTCTAGTAGTTCGTCCTCACTAGCTTCGTCCTCCTCTTTGTACTTTTCGTTTATATCTTGTGTTTTCTTAGCGTACTCCTCCCTCAGTGCGGCTGTGCTTATCTCATGCTGTTCAGCCTTGTTTAATAGTTCAAAATAATATTCGTCAAGTTCCAAGAGTTCGATTTCTTTGGCTGTCTTACCTGCTCGTGTTGCTAGCTCTTGAATCTGCTCAGCTTCCATTGCCCAATCATCAGCAGCTTTCTGTTTGATATCTTTTAGCTTATCCTCATGTGTCTCTGTCTGCTTCTCTTCCTTCTCGTGGATAATCTTTAATTTTGCCTGATACTCTTCTTCAATTAGTATTTTAAGCTTGGCCTGTTGCTCTTTAGAACCTTTAACTGCTGCAAGGTCTCTGTCTCTTTTGGTTAATGCTATTGCTTCTTGCCTTGCTACGTCGTCCTCTATTAAAGCGTTCTCTTTGTCCTTTATGGTTTTATCAGTGTCTGCTAAAAGTTGCTTGTATGCTTTCCATCTCTGTACTCTCTCCTGTAAATCTCTAGCTTCCTGTTCAGCGTCTCTACTTCTTTGGTCCGCTAGAAGTACATGAGCCTCCGATTCTAACTCCTGCTTTTTAGTATGGAATTCTTGGTTTAATTTTATTAGTTCTTTATTTCTTGTTTGTAGCGCTTCTCTCTCTTTCCTTATTTCTTTCGCGAGTTCTGTCTCTTCATTCTTTCTAGCTTTCTTGTATAGGCGTTTCTTTTTCTTTATATTTCTTCTATTTAAATCAATCTCCTCTTTCCTAGCTTTCTCATCATTCTCTGCTTGAGTAGACTGTACTCTTAGATTTTCTTTGTTAGATTCAATCTGCATATTATATAGCTCATCAGCAAATTTCTTCTGAAGGTCTTTCTTCTTTTGAGTTCCGTCTACCATAGTAGCAAGTTCTTCGTCCTGCTCTGCCTTTCTCAATGCTATAACTTTAGATGTCTCAGCTGCAATCTCTCTGAGTCTTTCGTCGCTTCGTATTTTTTCGAATTCCGCTCTGGTTTTCATCTTGTTTAGAGACCTATCAAAGCTAGCATTTAGCTTGTCATTCTCAGCGGCTGCGCTCTCCGTTTTACTTGCCCACCATGCAATCCCAGCGGCCAAAGCTGCGAATCCTGTAATCAATAAAAAGACAGGATTTAGAGCCATGATTCCGTTCAGTATTTTCATGCCGGTAGCACCTATTGACTGTGCCGCATTCAATCCACCCTGCGCTATTGTCTGTCTAATAACACCGAGCGTATATTTCTGTCCCTCTTTTCTCTGTATCTTACCCCAAAATACTCGAGCCTTTAAACCTAGCGCTGTCTCATCACTTAAAGCATTAGATACAGCGTCGACAGAATTCATTACAGCGGTGATAGCCATAAGCTGCTGGATGCTTTTCTCTAGCTCCTCATTCTGACCACCTAGCAAAGCAGTTGCACCCATCGCACCCTGAGCAGCTCCACCGATTGCTTGGAAGGCTTGAGTACCTACTTGTAGTCCGGGAAAATCTGCCGCCATTGTATCAATCGCTTTGGCAGTATTATTAACCCTATCCTTTAATCCACCGGCCTCTTTTGCGAGTCTTTGAAATTCAGTAGAACCTACATCTCCAATTTCAGACATTTCGTCCTCTATCTGTGCTAGTCTCTGCTTAACAGTTAGAGCTTCCTTACCTGTTTCCTCTAGGGCATCGTTAAATTTATCAACCTCCTTTTCATCGAAAGCTTTTTTTCCTTCCTTTTTGAGGTCTTTAAGATTCTTGTTTATCTTTTTTAGGTTCTTCTCAGTACCTTTCAAATCTGACTTAACATCTATCTCTACAGTCTTGACTATTTTCGCCATGCTTTCTTTCTTTTATTTTGTTCGTATTTTTCTCTAGTTGTCTGAGGTATTTTATCTATACCCTTTGCTATATCTATGTAGTAAGATTTACCTATAAAATCAGATATTTGTAATAAGTCTATTATTTTTTTCATGTCTCTATTTGTCCTAAGTTTTCAAGCAGTAAAAAATCACCTGACTCCATTAATAAAAACCCATCAGAAGCGGATTGTATCACATAAATAGTCTGAGTGAATACCAAGTTGCTACTAGAGTTGTAGTATCTCAGCGTTATTATCTGCGTTCTATCTGCTCCTGTATTGTTAACCGGTACAGTTATTCCTAGCGTCTGGCTAGTCGTAATTGTTGCCGGCAGTGAAATACTAGGAACTACAAAAACAGGGCTATTAGGGGCATCTATTTCAACGTAAGAATCTCTACCTACTGATACAAGAAAGTTAAAACTTCCTCCTGTAGCGTCAAAATTATAATTGGTAACTGATGAACCTGCTGCGCTCCATTCCTCATTTGTAAGCCAATCAGATATTAATACAAAGTTAACAGCACCTGTCATTAGGTCAACAATCATGTTGTTAATTCTGTACTTCTTATCTCTTAATATTATAGCGTCCTCAAGGCTGAGCTTCGTAATTAATCCGACCGGCAAATGAGCCTTTAAAGTCACCTGCCTAGATTTAGTATTGAATAGATTTACAAGGTAAGGCTGATAATAAACTGAGTACAAAGAATTTTGTACCGAGTCATTTGTTAAGCTGTCAATCTCTTCTCCGAAATTAATAGAGTAACTATCTGAACTATAAGTAGTTGACTGACCAAACGGTCTTTAATTTATTACTTCTGTTGTAGATGTGCCGTCATTAAATTGAAATGAACAAGTAGCAGAGTCATTCAGATATAGCTTCACAGGTTTCGGTACATATGGCTGAACCGGTATAGCGTACTCCTTAACACAATAACTGACTTGCAAATTGCCGTTAATAGTATCAAAGTTTTGAAATAGAAGATTCTCAAACGGTAGAGAGATATCATATTTACCACCATCGTAATCAGGAAAGGTTTTGTCTAGGCATCCGTATTGCTTAGCGTTGACTCCTTCATATCCTCGATTCAATAATGCCTCTGATTTTTGCCACTTAAAAGATACCTCATTATACAGCTTTAATCTATCCACCTTAATAGTATCTATATCTGTATATTTTGTAATGTCAAAAACGTCACCTTTTGCGTACCAATCAGCTAGAGGATAAATTTCAAAAGTCAATGGCTCGCCTGTTGGATAGCATGTTAAATTAAATTGCTTTAATGTACCAGCGAACCATTCTGAAACAGCCATATCTGGAGCTGTTTGATTCAATCCTATGTAGGCGGTAGTGCTTTGATTTATAGTTGAGAATGTAGACGACTCAGAGAACGGTACAACAGTGAACGGCAAGTTGTTAGAAGCGTATGAGCCGCTGAAGGTATAGATTATATCAAAATCAAAATCTAAAGGGCCTGCCGTTCTAATCTCAAAAGTATAGATATCATTAAGTCCTGTGGTGTTCATCACAGAGGCCAGAGTAAAAGAACTGTTTCCTGAACCCGGGACTGTAGAGCTGATAGTGCCGTTTATGTAGATGTCTATAAAGTAGTCAATTGACGCGCTAGTGTTCTGAATCACTAAGTCAATTTTATGATTATACGTTCCAATAGCAAGCCATGATAAAAAAGGCGAGGGCTGTAGGAACGTGTTCATATTGTTGTGTACTATTCTTACCTCATTCTCAAAAACACCATTAGGTTGTACGTCAGGATTCAACGGAAAAGAACTACCTCCATCTTCGTTAAATGTCAAAGGTAAAGCTTCAGATGTGAAGGAAGGTATCTCTGAGTTCTTCCACCATGTAAAAGAGTTCTTTAATCTGTCATCTGTTAGGAATGGGCCTGTAAATGTCAATCCGTAAGTGTCCTGAATTACCTCCATTATCTTGAAGTCACTAACAGCCGGAAACAGTTCATCGTAGACAATGGCATGAGCTGGTAAATCTATTCCGCTGCCGTCGTCATATGTCCAGATTCTATCGGAACTAATCAATGGAAAACGTATATCCCTGTAAGCTGCATCTGTTATAGAGTCCTTTATACTAGCGCCATCATACAGCTGGTTAATTCCTGAGTAGTCTAAATCTCTCAATTTGTCAGAGCCGATTCTATCTTTAATAGTGACCACATCGCCAAAGAAAGTGACAGTATAAAATTCTATCTGTCCAGCTCTCAAGGTTGCCGACTCTAGCTGAATCCTACCCTTTCTAAAATCCGCATGATTAATTTCTATCCTAGCGTCTAGTCTTGTGTTAGCATCAAAGCTATTGAGGTCATTGTTATAGTAGTACCCAAAAATCTCATTGTTATTCTTGGACGCAGGAAGCTGAAAAGACTTAGAGAAATCAGTAAACACCTTAGAGATATCTGAGACGTTCTGAACGCTTGAATTAACGCTGATAGATTCTGATTTAAATAAATCTATCCTTTGGTTTTCTATGTATATCTGTACGCTCTGCATTATATGTTATAGTTTAGGATTGAGTTAGCAAACGTAAATCGAAGGCTGTAGTTTATATTCTTATCATTCAACGATGTCATAACCTCTATCGACTTAGTATCTACTGTTGCTGGCTTATCATTAATCAAAACTGTCTCACTGAAAAGAAGCTGTTTAAGGACTTCGCTATACTCCTCCGGTACAAACCCTGTATTAACATTAATAGATTCGTTACCGTTAAGATTAAAGCGTTTCTTTGAAGCTCTCTGAATGTCGTAATCTATAGACTCATTCATAAGGTTGAAATCTTTACCTGTAACATTAAAGCTCTGAGTTGAATTCTTAAAGAATACTGTGCGCTGCCATACTCCAAACTTATTAACAAAGTCACAAATCACAGGGCTGTATTTACATTCCTCCTGAATCTTGAAGATGTAAGTGTTTTGAACCACACCGTCCTGAATCATTTCGAGCTTGTTACCTGTCAACAATGAACCTGAATGAAGGTAAGGAACTCGCCCGGCCTCTTCTGCTAATGTGACTGATGTAACTGAACCTGTAGTCAGGTCTGTGTATTTGGCTTGCCATGTCAGAGATTGGTCATCATGATAATAAACAGAACCACAATCAGAACCGGGTTCAACGAAGTAAGTTCCATCAGTCAAGAATGCCGAATCAGCTGGATTGTATCCTTCAGCATGATATCCGAATCCATCGAATGCTATGAAGTCATAAGTAGCAGATGCTAGCAATAGAGTTCCATTTCTATAAATGTCAACGTGACAGAAAGAGTATTCTTCTACGTCCATTGCGCTATCACTACCTGAAGGTGTGAAGGCTGTGTGATTGATGAATTGTCTAATGTATGGCGAGATATCAAAATGGGCTTCAGTAATGATACTACTAGGTATAGGTTTCTCTAGTGTGAAGTTTGGAACTGTTGGCTGTGGAGCTGGATGATTCCAGATGTATAGCTCCATAGATATGACATCCCCAACCGTACCTGTTGCGCTGATTACTTTCGGACTCCTTACGTTTATTTTTGTCGACATTATTTTGTTTTTAGTGTGTGCTTAATTAATTCCTCTACTCCCAAACCGAACTTTTCAACCAGCTCATCTGGTAAATCTTTGAATGCTGCTTCAAATGGCTTAGTAAAAAACAAGCTCGGTGCTATTCCTTTGTGGTATATAGATTTAGCCATTAGGAAACCCATTGATTTATGTGACATGAATCTACCTGTCTTTTTGTCATTCCATTGGAATCCTTTTCTCTTTGCATAATCTGCCATAATGTCACGCAATGGCCGGCCACCTGTTGCTGAACCTGTACCAAATTGAAACGGACTATCTGGAGCTTTGGCGCTCGATGACTTACCTTTGACACCTCTGTCAACAAAAGCACCATATTGTTCCATTAGAAACGATAGAGAGAACGAGTTCTTATGTACGTCTAGTTCGAAGTCTAAGCTGTTGTACAAGTTATTCGTATCTCTACGGCTTGAGTTATTTAGCTGGGTTCTGCTGTCCTCTATTACGTCTTTAGCGAATTTGCCTAGATATTTCTGTACCTCTTTCATTAACAGATGGTCATAGTGTTACGCTGTGATATTGTCATAGTTAAAACCCAACCGGCTAGGTAGTTCTCAAACCTCTCAGTGAATGGCTCAAAGCTAGGAGACCCTTCTAGTTGGATACCATCATCAAATAGTTCACCTCTTCTGGCTAACTCTACCAATCGAACACCGGCAGCTAGCTGAGTATTTAGTACATCATGCTCATCATCATTACCTACGAACGCATCTGCATCCTCTTCCTTAGAGATATCTACCACGTCAGCGAACACAATAGTAACTGCATAATTTAATACAGGGCCATTGTGCGTGACGTTACCGATAGCTAAATGAGCTAATGGAAAAATTGACTGCTTAGAAATATCTAGGCTGAATAAATCCCCCTCAGTTACTGAGCTGGTTATTTCATTCGTCTCAAGAGCTTGCTTGAGCTTTGTTGTTATGTTGTAGAATCCTGTCATCTGTTTATACTTTTCTTTAGTTTGCTGATTTGTACCTTTTCTTTATCCTTCTCATACATTAGAAAAGTGAAAGCTTCGGAGGCTTTAAGTCTGGTGACTTCATCAAAGTATCTAACGTCTCCTCCAGCGAGTTTATGGATTGAATGATACCATCCGTATTTTTGTCCGAATTGGTATTCTTGGCTGTACTTATTAGTCTCATCTGCTCCTTCAAATAGTCCGCTGAACATCTCAATAAATCCCTCCCTAAATGATAAAAAAAAACCTTCGCAGAAATTGCAATATTCAAAGGCGTGAACTTCATCATCTCAGCGTACTCATCTGTGCCGTTGTATTCTTGTACTGTGTACTTATCTCTGAATGTGTTAGCGATTGGCCTATACAATACTGATATCGTTTTGTGTGCGTTCTTCCAATCAGTTGCGTATGAATCCAAATCTACATATTCACCGAATGAGATAGAATCTAAATCAGGAATGAAGCCGAACTCTACTCCCTCCATTTCAAACTTCTTAATGAATGGCTGCTCTACAGAGAATAGTAGATTGATATGGTCAGAAATCTCTTTGACGTCCTTCATGGTCATCTTATTGACCTCCTCGATTCTCACACCGCAGAAGCTAGAAACTATTAGCTGTTGCATTTCGCTAGATGTATGCTCAAGTCCTTCAGCCTTCAATAGGAACTCCTGATATTGTCCTAATGTGATATCTGATAAATCTCCGGGTATTGTAATTTTCACTTTCATTAATATAAAAACCGCAGATTCCTAGAATGTTATAAACCAAAAAAGCCCCCATCTCTGGAGGCTCTCTGTGTTAGTTATTACTAAGACATCTTAGACTGTATTCTCTTGAGAGCTGCTTCAAATTTAGCGCTATCGGTGTATAGCTTAGACATCGTCTTTTCATTCCATGAGTCACCCTGCTCAAAAGATGTGCAGCAGATATAGTGCTTTATATCCTCACACTCTGACCGGTGTATATTATATGTATAAACTCGGCCTCCCTTTTCAAATTTAACATTGACCATGTTAAACATTGTCACACCACCTCTAGAACTTGTTCCTGATTTTACTTTTGATTCTTCGATTAAATTTCTCATAATTCCTGTACTTTGTTTGTTTCTGTTGGTACAAATATAAGCACATTGTTTGTATCTACCAAATTATTTTGAAAGTTTTTTTAAATTATTTTTGATTGAATAAAAAAAGCCCCCATTTCTGAGGGCTCTAAAATTTAATACATCATTAAGTAGTGTGCTGCAACCGAATCGTGTGAAGCTATTAGCTACTAGCAATCTGCGACTCGGAAATTTCTTTTACGCTCTTGGGGCTCTTGACGCCGGACTACTCCTACCGGCTTTCTTACCTTAATTAATCTATCCTTTTTTATTACTGTTGTATTTATCTAGTATCCTCTTTTCATTAGTGTACATACTCTTTTAGCGAAGCTCTTCTCATTCTTATAGAATCTATTTTCATCTGTATTGTAGAAGGTTATCATATGAGTTCCTCCTCGTGATATTGCCGCCCAATTAGCAGCATCATTACTGAAAGCTATAATCCCTTTTTCGTTTCTTGAATTTAGTATTTCTTTAGTATTCATTTTTTTCGTTTTTGTTTCTACAAATATAAGTAAACTGTTTACATCTCGCAAATTATTCACAAACTTTTTTTAAATTATTTTTGATTTGCCCACTATGACTGAGATACAGAGCGAAAGTTTTTTTAATAAATAAAGTACTTACCTCTGTTTGGCTTCTCTAGCTGGTAGGTTATAGCGTATCTGATTGCATCTATCGCGTGGTTATAGTCATCAATTGGCGTGTTAGATTTGCGCTCAAGCCAGCAGTAGTTATTCAGCTCCTTAATCAAATCCTGAGAGTCCGGACTTATCACTAGGTCATAATCTTGTAGGATAGTTATTCCATGAGTTACTGAGCCTTGACCCTTCACAGCGGAAAGTATATTGAGGCCTTTCTGTTTCAGTTCAGCTATCAATCGAGGCTCAGCGCTATCTGCTATTATTAAGCTCGTACCAGCCACCTTTTCATTTATCCTATGGATTTGACTTGTAGTTAACCCGGGCTTGTACATGTGCAGCTTAAGGTATATTTTCTTATTCGTTGTATCTACGTTAGTTTCAACCAATGTTGTTGGGTCATTACTGAAACCGAAATCTTGACCATATACAGACGTGCTTACTCGCTTGAACTCTCCAATCTCCCAATTAGAGAAGATGACACCCTCAGCTTTAGATAACCAACCTCCTAGAATCTGGTGCTTATATTTCTCCGGCCTTCTAAGTTTCACATTCTCTACCTGCTTTAGGAAGCTGTCAGATAGGTTCTCTATATTGTCCAAGTAAGTAGTATGAATGTATGTAGTATCTCCTGCTGTGATGTTAGAACCTTCCTGAACTCCTCTATCCTCAAAGAATCTTTGATATATAAAGTGTTCCTTAGTTGCTGGGTTCATTATCATTATCACCCTGTTAGCTATTCCCTTCTGACGTACTGACATGTCAATAGTATCGAATACGCTTGAATCTGTCAACTCTTCTGCCTCATCTAGTACCCACGTTGTAACACCTTGCAGAGACTTTAGAGAAGCCACCTGATTACCTGAGCTGGTTTTGATACCTCTGAATAGAATCTTAGAACCTGTCGTTATATTGATGATTTCATCCTTGGTAATGTGAAAGGCTTTCTCTAGTCCTAGCATCTCAATCTTCTCTATAAACTCTGGGATAATAGAGATACTCGCAGCTCTTAATGTGTAACGTGTGAATAGGATAACGTGGCCCTTCTCCATAGTAAGCAGGCATAGCAAGGTATTAATCCCATACGATTTACCTGAGCCACGTCCACCGGTTACAATGAAGTATCTTGAAGGCTCATCTAACTTACAATATACAGGATTAATCTTCCCCACGTAAGCGCCTCATTGTTTCGTTGATGTCTATGCTTTGACCTTCTGATACCTTAACATCTGTCTCTGTCTTTTTAGGTACAAAGTACTGCGCATATTTAGCGAATAGGTCTAGGTATTTCTCCGGACTCTTATCGAGGACGTCAGAGAAGGCTTGCTGAATGTTTGGTACTTGACCCTCTAATGTTTGTATAAACATCTCTCTAGCCTCTGTAGTGAGTTTGTTCTCCATTCCTTTCGGTCTACCCGGCCCTGCTTTCTGTCCTTTCTTAAATGCCATCTTCGTGTTTTTCTATGTTATTAAAACTTGAAAACACCAATTTGTTATAATGAGAAAAGCCCTCCGATTATGGAAGGCTCTCTGTGTGTTCTGTTTTTTTTATTTAGAAAAATGTATTTCGTGAATCCCTGTACTTTTTAAAGTTGGGTAAGTCCAATTTTCTC
>OBMK010001618.1_pt1 | contig 18595 bp, 8 predicted proteins | sample 1539081 | NCBI WGS metagenome assembly OBMK01 (sample SAMEA3355528, study PRJEB22509) | marine metagenome | biome: marine; feature: river plume; material: water | place: USA | collected 2010-08-07 | depth 0.5 m | reverse complement strand
AAAAAGTTTATTCGAGAGTCCTGGTATCGAAGAGATTCAGTTCCTTATTGCTCGTATATGTGCACTTGCAGCCAACGTAGAAGCATTGGTAAGGGACATTAATAAACCACTTAATGATTATACCAATAGATACTCGACGATTGTAAACAGGCTTCAAACGATCTCAAGAATCAATGAATCGTCAGCAATCAAGGCAGGAGCTATAAGGTATTCTCCAACTACTAGGCAAGAGGTAATAAATAGATTGGAGGGCCAATGGACCGCGACTGGTGGAGATGTAATTACAAACACTGGCGAGGATCCACAAAACATTCCTCCTATCACCGCAGCGGATTATCGTGATTTGCCAAGGTGCGGTAATGTATTTGCCGGAAATGATACAGATATTGGTTTAGGTCCTGATGGATCAGTAAACCACTTCGACGCAAAAGAAGGCGTTGGTATATATGGATATACAAGAGTAGATCTTGATGTTAAAGTATACCTCAAAAGATTAAGGTTATTAACAGGAAGTAAACTTATTATAACAAATGGTTATGTAAGTAAAGCTTATAATACAAAACAAAAATGGGCAGAAGATAATTCCCATTTAAGCGGAATGGTTGTAGATATCAAAAAAGATATGGCAAACGTTCCAAAGTTTTTAGAAGATGCATTTAAAGTAGGTTTTAAATACATTAAAGAATACGATGATTTCATTCATTTAGATTTAAGAGAAATATTATAAATGTCAATTGCAGAGTACTTATCGCCTAAAAAGAAAAAGGTAAATCTTTACGCGGACTTCCATAAGGATCTTCGTGTTAGTCCTGTGTCAAAAGACATTGCATTACAAAAAGATGAAACTGCGGTTAAAGATGCAATTAAGAATCTTATATTAACGGATCGTGGTGAACGACCAATGCAACCATTCTTAGGTGGCAATATTCGTGATATGTTATTTGAAAATTTAACTCCGGGAACACTCAAACTTATCAAAGATAGAGTAACATCTACAATCAATACATACGAACCTCGAGCAAGTTTAATAGACGTATATGTTTCGGGTAATATGGATGAAGGATCTGTTGTGGTTAAAATTACTTTTTACATTCGCAATGCACAACAACCAATTTCATTAGATGTTATATTAAAAAGGAATAGATAGAGATGGCAAATCCAAAAACACCAATTACTGAATTAGACTTTGAAAGTATCAAAAATCAGTTTAAGGTATATCTTCAAACGCAAACACAATTCAAAGATTACAACTTTGAAGGTTCAAACCTGTCTGCCTTACTTGATGTACTCGCATTTAATAGTTATAATAATAACTTCTATACGAACATGGCGCTTAACGAAATGTTTCTTGACTCTGCCGTCCTTAAGAACTCAATCGTTTCTCATGCAAAAGAATTAAACTATATTCCAAGATCTCGTAAATCTGCTAAAGCTATCGTTGATATTACTATTACCGATACAACCTCTACTGCATCTACTATCACTATTCCACAATACTTTGATTTATCTGCTAACTATCAAGGTGAATCATATAACTTTGTTACAAGTGAATCACATACCGCAAGAAAAACATCTCCAGGTATTTACAAAGCTCAAAACATTGAAATGTTTGAAGGTGAAATGTTAACGTCTTTCCAACGAGAAGGATTTATCGTTGATGCAGACGGAGTACTTAGAGTATACCTTACAAACAATGAAGTAGATACAGATTCAATTGTTGTGTTTGTTGATGCAGAAGCAACCGATGATGCAAACGTATATACAAGAGCAAATACGATTTACGGTGTTAAGCCAACGGATAACGTATTCTATCTTGAACCATATCTTGATGAAAAGTATTCTATTTACTTTGGTAAGAATCAATTTGGTAGACAGCCTGAAGAATTCGAAGATGTAAGAGTACGTTATAGAATCTGTTCAGGAACCGAACCTAATGGAGCAGATACTTTTGGTAATGGATTCATTGGTGAGAATGGAGTTGTATCGGCAACTGTAATAACACCTGCTACGGGTGGTCAAGAACGTGAGTCAATGGAATCTATTCGATACTTTGCTCCTAAATCATTACAGGTACAAGAACGAGCAGTTACTACTAAAGATTACGAAGTACTATTACAACAAGCATTCCCTGAGATTACGGCAGTCTCTGCTTATGGCGGTGAACAATTAGATCCACCTCAATTTGGTCGAGTTGCTATTTCAGTATTCCTTAATGATAATACAAGAATTATATCCTCTACTTTATCTAATTCATATATTGCTTATTTAAAAGAAAGAGCACCATTAGGAATTGAACCAATCTTTAAGCAAACGGAATTCGTTTATGCTGATATGACTATAAGCGTTAATTATAGTAGAAAGAATACAGAGAAATCAGAATCAGATCTTGAAGCACTCGTAAGAGCAGCAGTTCAAAAATATTCTGTTGATAATCTCGAATCGTTTGATAAGACGTTAAGAGCTTCAAAGGTTTCAGGAATCATCGATGATTTGGATGTAGGTATATTAAGTAACCAAATTAATGTTGTTCCTATTATTGAATACTCTCCACCTCTTAACTTTAATACGAATCCAACATTTAAATTTGAAACAGAATTGGTTAGACCTTATCCTTATAAAGCAGCAAATGGATTTGTGAATTATAAACCTGCGATTAAATCATCACCGTTTGATATTGATAATGCTTGTGTATTCTTACAGGATGATGGTAACGGTAACGTTATGATTATTACAGATGAAGTTACGAATCCACAGATTATTAATCCTACGGCAGGTACTGTAGATTATATTAAAGGTGAAGTTAAGTTAACAAACTTTTCAGTAGAAGCCTTTACTGGTTCAGCAATTAAGATAACCGCAAAGACAATCGAAAATGATATTAAAGCTCCACAAGGTCGAGTGTTTATATTAAGAGATTCAGATGTTAATATTGTAATGGAGCTTGAAGATAAAGCAAAGATTACAGCATCAGCGAGTTCTTCAGGTACAACCTCGTCATATTAATAAGAGAAGAGAATTATGCCTCAGGGTGAAATAGAAAAAAACATATCGCTTTTCGTCAAGCGGCAATTCCCGGCTATTTACAGGGAAGATGGACCTGAGCTTGTTCAATTAGTCGAGGACTATTATAAGTTCTCAGAGACTCAAGAGAATCAGCATCTGTATCAATCAAGACGTTTATTTGAAACGCGTGATATTGATACTACTTTAGAGAGTATGATTATTCTCTTTAAGAAAAAGTTCCTTGCTGATCTTCCACTTAAAGCAGATCTTATTAAATTTATTATTAAAAATATACTTGACTTGTATCGAGCAAAAGGTACAGCCCGAGGTATTGAGTTATTCTTTGCTATATTCTATCAAGAGTTTGATATTGAAATATCTTATCCTTCCGACAAGATGCAAAAGATTTCAGACTCAGAATGGAAGCAAGGCGTTTACTTACAAATGTTTCCAAACAATGATTTATTTACTTCTAAGTCAGGACAAGAATATAATTACGTTGATATATTATCACGTAACATTGAAGGAGCTGTCACAAAAGCAAAGGCATCCGTTCGTTCAGTTAACTTCTTTATTCTAAATGGTATTAAAACTCCTGTCATATATCTTGATGGTATTCAAGGTACGTTTAAAAAGTACGAAGATATTATCACGAACATTAATGGTGAAATAGTACAGTTTGGTAAAACAAATGGTTCTCTATCTGGCTTTACTGTTGATTCTGACGATAAAGATTCATTACCAAGTAGAGACATTGGTGAAGTATTTAATGTTCGACAAAAAGACGGATATGCAGGTAAAGTAATTGTAACTAAGGTTACTGATACTGTTTCTGGTGAAATAAGATATGATCTCGAAGATGGCGGTTACGGTTATACTATTGAAAATACACGATTAGTTGTTTCTGACCAATCTATTATTTTAAATAACTCTGAGAGTGGTTACGATCAGCAATTTATTATCGGTGAATCTATAGCAGATCAGTTTGGTAATACAGGTACAGTGATTGGACAGAACGAAAGTGTTGTTGGTTTTAAAATGGTTACCGGGCAGGTAATGCAAGATAACGCTCTTGTCACAACGGCTCAATCTGGTTTAGAAATTAATCTTGGTTTTGAATCGAATCAGTTAACTCCACAAAATCTAAGTTCACCAGGACCTCAATTTGCAGATACGGCTAACGCTAACGATGTTAAGGTTACTGCTTTAACTGATACTTCCGTTGCTTCTGTTATTACTGATCCTATTACTCCTTATTTAAATATAGCATTAAACGCAGCTGATTATGGTGCAGTCACTCCAATGTCAGGAACGGCATCCCCTGTTCTTATAACGACGCCATTAAATCAAGCATTTAATATTCAAGATTTAACAATTGGTCGTATCGCAGGATTTAGCGGTATTGATCCAGGAGCAGATTATCAGAACGATGTATTCGTAGCTGCTCAAGATTCATTAATTAGAAACCTTGATCGTAAGAATCAAATTGTAAACTTTACTGACGCAGGTGATGCAGGTAGTTTCTCAATAGGAGATCGAATCGTAGGTGTGGATTCTAATATCCAAGGTGTGGTTCAAGAAGTTGACTCTGCAGGCGGATTCATTAAATTTGTACCATTTAATTATAGTGGATTTAATAAAACAGAAAATATACGATTAGCAAATGGCGCTGTTTTTTCTGAGTTCGATGTTTCCATTATTCAAAACGATTATTTAGACACTAAAAGATTTGGTGATAATGCAATCGTAAATGGAACGACTGAGTTTGCGGTAGGTAAAGTTCAAGAAGTTGCTGTTCTTAATTCAGGATTTGGATATGTTGGATATGATCCTCTATTAGTTAATATTGCAGATTTTGAAACGGGTAAAGCCGAATTAAGAGATGATAATAATATTAAGATTGTGTCTGGTTATGTTGAGGCAGAAACACAAGGTACTACGAGCGGATACTGGGCAGGTGTTAATTCACATCTTAGTGGTTGGAAACAAAATGGTGTTACACAAACCACGACTAACATTCCTGCATCTCTCCTTCCGATAATTGTTATGAGAATGGCGTTTGGAGCAGATCCAACAAATGATTATCCTGCGCTGAGTCCTGCGGTTGATCCTTGGTTAAGAAGTATAGCCTCTGATGGTTTTGCTATATACGATATGACAAAACAAGGTTTTCCTCTTAATGGCGGTTCAAGCATTCAGTTCACAGTGTTACGTAGTAAGACAGCCGCGGCGGCAGTAACCGAAAGATGGAATAATATTGTCGTCCCATCGATGAAACAGCAATTCTGGTATGCTGACATGGAACTTCTTGTATGGGAATTAGATCAAACTATTAATGTATACGATCAGGAATACATTGACTCAGGAATGAGAATACAGGATAGTGATTTCTATCAAGAGTATTCATATCAGATTAAATCATCATTACCTTTACAAGAATACGAAAAGTTATTAAAAGAAAATGTTCACCTTTCTGGTACAAAGCTGTTTGGTGACTTTATATTTAAAGCCTATATGGGCGGTTCAATTAAACAAAGATTCTTAAGAAAGTTCAACGACCAAGGTGGTGGTTCTCCGTTCGACCAAGCAGATATTGAAAACTTGAGAGCTTCGGTTACAAACTATACTGCCGACAGTTCATTCGTTGCTGCTGATCATACGCCAGGAGGAACTGGTGGATTAACAATGAACGAAGCTTCAGCCAATGATTTAACTATTACAACACAATGGGAACAAGGATTCCACGATTATGAAGTTACTGTTGGAATGCCAACTACAGGAACAGGTCCTTACCCAGTTGCGATCTTATTACATGGTAATGGTGGTACAGGCGCCGAGATGGTTGAAGATTGGAAAGATGATTTAACAGGACATATCTTAATTGGTATTCAAGGATTTATTAATTCTTGGAACGTTTCAATGGAAGTCAGTAAAGGTCCTGACATTGAAATGTTAGTAGAAATGATTGAAAAACTGAAAGTATATAATAATGTTGATTCGGATAAGATTCGTATTCTTGGTGTTTCTAATGGTGGTGCCCTTGCACTAAGAGCCGCAATTGAAATAAGAGATCTGAGTGTTGACGTAATTGCTTGTTTATTATCACAAACGAATACAGATCAATATAGAGACAGCAGATTCTGGTATCCTTCTAACGACTTTGAAACTGGTGATGCATATCCTTACGATGGATACGATCAGTTTAGAAATCCAATACCACAAAGAAGGATTCTACAAATTAACGGTATGAATGATTTCACTGTTCCATTTAGAGGTAATGCATCTAATCTTATACCGAACAGTCCAACATTCTTAAGTGCAGATAATTCGTCTTATAGATTTGCACAAGCAATGGGATATACTGGGTTCCAGTTAACAGGCGGATACGTATATGGAGCAGAGAGCAGAATAAGTCCTTATGGTAACGTAGTATGGTTACGAGACAATGTAGGACACGAAGTGTCGGCGGACATGAGAAGATTAATAACGAAATACTTCGAAAGTAACTTCGACACAGACTATTAACAATAAATATTTAATTAAAGACAAATTAGGAAAGAAGAGCTATGGCCAAGCAAATAATTAACATCGGAGCATCTGCGAATGACGGGACAGGTGATCCGTTACGTAATGCTTTTGATAAAGTAAACGATAACCTAACAGAGCTATACCTAGCACTAGGTGATGCAAATAATCCAATTGATTTATTTGATATTAATGGTGCGTTGGATTTAATAGGTAAACCGCATAAGGTATCATTCTTATATAATACGGAAGCTTTGTTAGAAGCAGTTAGTCCATCAACTTATCATGGTTCAATTGGACATGCTCACGACACAGGCGCATTATATTACGCTCACGGTACTTGGAATAAAGTATTAACAGATACGTCAGCAGGCGCTCCTACCAGTTATATTGATCCTCTTAACACATTTGTATATTCGGCCAATATATTAAATGATGAAACAGATGGTTATGTTCTTGGTACAAGCGCAAACGGTTCTTATAGTTGGGTTGAAGGTGGTGGCGGTGGTAGTTCATTCGGAACAAGCGATGTTGATACTCATTTAAATGTTTCGGCTGCTGGCGACAATCAAATATTAAGTTGGACAGGTTCTGACTATGCTTGGGTTGATGATGCTACTGGTTCAGGTGGAGGTTCATTTGGAGACAGTGATGTTGATACTCACTTAAACGTTTCAGCTGCTAATTCTAACGAAGTATTACAATGGGATGGTACAGATTATACATGGGCTTCATTACCAAGTGCCGGCGTAACAAGTTTACTTAATTTATCAGATGTTGGTACAGACGGTTCAGCAGGTCAAGTACTTACGACTGATGGTGGCGGTAACTTTACGTTTACATCAATAGGCGGTAGTGGCGGTGGAGATTATGCTGATTCCGATGTATCTGCTCACCTTAATACAAGTGGAGCATCTGCAGATCAAATATTAAGTTGGACAGGTTCTGACTTTGCTTGGGTTGATGATGCTACAGGCGGTGGCAGTAGTTCAGTTGCTATGACTAACATTACTGACACAACAATTACAAGCCCACAATCTGATGATATTTTAAAATTCTTTGGTAGTGATAATACTTGGAGAAATGTACCGTTCACTCCAACTTATTTAGACATTAATGAACAGCCAGCCGGTATTTCAGATAAAGCACCATTTGAAAATACTTTCCAAAATGCTACAACAGTATTAAAGGTTACTAATAATGGTTCTTCTTCATATCGTTTTGACCAATATGGAACAACCGATAACCCAACAATTTATGTAAAGGCAGGAACGACAGTTGGATTTGATTTAACTGGTGCAGGTGGTGCTGTACACCCATTCGTAATTCAAACTGCGGGAGGTTCAGATTATAATGAAGGACTAGTTGCACTTGATTCAGGAATATATTACGAAGGTTCAGCTGCAAACGCAGGAATCGGTGGTGCCATGTTCTGGAAAATACCAGCAGGTATTTCTGGTAACTATAGGTACATATGTCAAGCTCACAGTGCCATGGTCGGTACTATTGTGGTTGAAGCGGCTGCAGGTAACAGCGGTGGAGGCGGTGCTGCTGCTACGAGAGTACAGGAAGCAGAAACAACTTCGTCAATCGCAAATGGTGCAAGCGGCAATGTTGAATACGCAACATTAGGTAAATCATTCGCATTACAAAAAGTTACAGTAGATAAGCAATGTTGGGTAAGAATATATTCTGATACAGCATCAAGAACAGCAGACGCAAGTAGATCACAAGGTACTGACCCAGCAGATGGTTCAGGTGTTATTGCAGAATTTATCTCAACGGCTTCGGGTTCTACGGAATTTAAAGTAACACCATCTATTATGGGTTGGCTTGATGATTCAGAAACAGAAGTTCCTGTAGCGGTTCAAAATAACTCAGGATCCACAGGTACAGTATCAGTTACAATCGACGCATTAAAATTAGAGTCATAATCTATGGAAAAGAAACTTTACAATATAATAATGATGCCAGGTGTTCCTGAATTAGACCTCCTAGAAAACGAAGCAAAGGATATGGAGTTAAAAATTAACCCAGATCTATTTGATGGTTTGATAACTATGAAGTTAACTGAGGAAGAGGCGTCTACAATTATAGCAAGTGGTAAAGTCAAAGAGTGTTTGGTTGAGCCAAGAATAATTGAAACTGCGTATCCAACATCAACGCCAAGATACGAAAGTGGTACAGTAACATATCGCACAAGATATATTCCAAGTGGTGCACCGTCAACTGTTGGCGCAACATCAACTGGTTTAAATATGTTTTTCACAAGTGAGTTTACAGCTCCTAATGGTACTCCACCTTTTGGATGGTTCCAAGATCCTGAATACCGTTTTACCGATACAGTGAAACAAAACTTTGCCGGTGATTATGTAGATATTGTTGCGATAGAAGCAGGTACTCCTAACTCTACAAATGCTGGTCATATTAATCATCCAGATTTCGCAGAAATAGATTCAAGCACAACACGATTTATACCTATGGATTGGGCAGATGTTTCTTCGAGTTTAAACGATAGTCGAAACAATCAAATAGGAAATCTTAATGATACATTTTCTTCTCATGCAATTGGTGTGTTAAGCGCTGCTGGCGGAAAGCATTGTGGTTGGGGTAAAAATTCTTCATTAAGAGTTATTTACTTAGCGGATGGAGTTACCGCTGCATATTATGGGGTTCTTTCATGGCACATTAATAAACCGGTAAATCCAGCAACAGGAGTTCGCAATGCAACTGTTGTTACAGGTGCTTGGGGATATGGCGAGCTTAATCATGAAAAATTCTATCGTTGTGATCATATACAATCATTAACTGTATACGACAAAGACACAGGAGCTAGTTCGGTTATTAATAGACCTGTAGGAAATTCTTGGGGAACTGATTTAACACCTTTTGAAAATAACGTTATGATTCCAAGAGTTCTTCGAGATCCTACAGATAATAGCGACTATTGGTGTATTTCAGTTCCTAACCAAAGTCGAGATTCTGTTTATGACACAATCATGAGTCAGTTCAATTTTTATAATGGAATTTATAATTTTAAAAGCGCAGGTAATGATGCACATGTATTCGTACAAACTGATGATCCTCGGTACGATAATAAAATAGTTGTTGGCATCGGCGCGGCTGCAATTATTAATAACCCAGATGCTCAAGGAAGAATCCAACTTTCTTCATCTACTACAACCGCTACTGAAGAATACTTTCCTTTACGAACAAGACTTGAAGGCGGACCCAATGATATTACAATTGCTGCTTGTCAACAAGATGATGTAAACAGATTAATGGATGATTACAGCGCAAGAGGACCAGGAATTGACTTTGCTGCTTATGGCTCACAGACTTGGACAAGCTATCCAACAACTACTTACGCGGATGGCAAATGGGGATACTTTAGTGGAACAAGTTGTGCTGCACCAGTCGCCGCTGGTTGTGCCACTATATTTTTAGATCATTGGTTTACACAAAGAGGTGTATTTCCATCTATTGCTCAATTAAAAGCGTTAATGAAAAAACATGCTAAAGCAAATTTAATTGGAGAAGATCTATTTGACTTTTCTAATACTGTAATGGCAGGCGATTATGGTTCAGCAAAATTATATAACGCTAACGAAGTAAATAGACTTAAAGATAATAATTATATGAATGCTGGAGCGGAATTGTCTGAACTATATGGAACTCCTCCATTAAGAGTACATATACCTTGGAGTATAAGAATGGGAAGCGGTAAATATATCGCAGGTGGATCAGAAGCAACAACAAGCGGAAGGCGTCCTGAAAGTGGCAGAACGTGGCCTCGACAGAAGAATGTATTCAGTGTCTAGGTTGTTCGTAATAAATAAACTAAAATAAAGAGTGAAAGTATAACAATGCCAGAGATATTAACTAACAATTTTAATCAAGATGTAAATAAGTTATTCATTGCCGATTCAAAGGCTAACGAAGACTTCTACATGTTTGTGTCTAGTATCGGTGGAATAACTCCGGCTGATTCCGCTACTTCTCAAAATGAATTTTTAGAGAAAACCTTATTTGCTAAAAAGATAAAGAACTCTGATATTAACTTTATGATTAAGTATTATCCTTGGCAGAAAGGTGTAGTATATGAAGAGTATGATGATTCTTCAGATTTAGACGAAACAAAATTTTACGCAGTTGTTGGTCCTAACGATAATGACACTGGTGATTATAGAATTTATAAATGCTTAAATAATAATAGTAGGTTCCGTGTATCTTCTCCACCAACATATGATTCCGCTAATTTAAATCAAATTTATGAAACTGCTGATGGTTATGTATGGAAGTATATGTACCGTCTCACAACATTACAATTTGAAGCTTGGAATGCATTAGGTTATATCCCAATTGATCCTACACAGACAACAGAACCTGTCTCAATCGCCGGTGGTGGTATTTCTGAAATTAAAGTTATTAACTCAGATTCAAATCAAGGTTATGTAGAAAAGAATGGAGAAATTGAAACTGTTTATGGAAGAACATCTGGATTTAACGTTCATGGTCTTGTTGGATTACAAATTGATCCAAGAGAACAAGATTGGAATGTAATTGATAATTACTATGTAGGACAATACCTATATGTAACAAATCAAAGCTCAAGTGTTACGAATCTTTTCAGAATTGAATTCTATAAAGCCAATCCAATTTCAGGTAAGGTTGAAATACGAGTAGGTGGTGAAATATCAAATCCAACTCGCGGTGTTGTTGAAGGTGCAACTGCAGCAAACCCAGTTGTCATTACAGCAGTAGATCATGGATTAGTTGACGGTCAACCTATTAGGTTTAGTGATGTTGGTGGTATGACAGAATTGAATGTTGATGTATCGACTGGTACTCCTGTTTATTATGCCGATCGTTTAACTGCTGATACATTCGCATTAAGAACAACTCCACTCCTTAACGCATCTCTTGATGGTACAGGATTTACTGCCTATACTTCAGGCGGGTCATGGGAAGCTGTAACTGACTTCTTTGTTTGTGGTGCACAGAATAATGCAAGTATTAAAATATTCCCAAGAGTTGAAGTTACCGGTGATGGAATAGGAGCAGTCGCAATTCCTGAGATTGACGGATCCACAATAAATAAGATAATCCTATTAAATAAAGGTTCAGGATATAATAACGCAATCGCAAGAGTAGTAGATCCTTCACTCGATTTTAATCCTGAAGTAATTACTTCGACAGATATAAGAGCAACCATTAGACCAATTATTGAACCTAAAGGTGGTCACGGTTATAACTTACTTGATGAATTAAGATGTAAGCATTTCTCAATGTATGCCTATATTACAGCAGAAGATAACACAAAGATTGGATTTACGAATACTTATGGATGTATTGGTATTGTAAGAAGCCCAACATTTAGGACTCCTGATATTAATGAAACTTGGAGAAGTGGTCAAGCAAACACTGCCGTAGATCCTGAGATATTTGATAACAGAATCGCAATTGTAACAGATGATTATGCAAAATTAAATGCAAATAGTGTTATCACACAGATTGACGTAAATAACGATGTTGTCTTTACAGCACAGATTCACGAAATTGATTCTACGTCAAATACAGTATTTTTAGCAGAATATATCGGTCCATATAGAAATAATAAGGTAATTGGCAACGGAGATACGTCATTTGACCCATCTTTAACAATTACATCAAATAATGGCCAGCGAATAACAATAAATAATCCTATAGAAGATAATGTAGTGTATTCAGATTATATTCAAAGAACAGGCGAGGTTTACTTTATGGAAGATTTCTTCCCGTTATCAAGGACTGACCTCTCAAGAGAAGAATTTAAATTTGTACTGGAATTTTAAGGAACATAAGCAAAGATGCCTATTAATAAAAATTTAAACCAAGCGCCGTATTTCGATGACTACGATGCCGAAAAGCAATTCTATCGAGTTATGTTCAAGCCTGGCTTCGCAATTCAGGCAAGGGAACTTACACAACTCCAGAGTATACTGCAAAATCAGGTAGAGACGTTTGGTGACAATGTATTCAAGGAAGGATCGGTTGTAAAGGGTTGTAACTTTACAGAACTTGATGATCTCCAATTCGTAAAATTAAATCAAGGACCGACAGGATTTAATGCAGCTGCCTTTATTAGTGGTCCTGCAGTTGAAACACTGTTAGGTCAAGAAGTTGAACTCGATTATGTTTACGAAGTCAAAGGTCAATCTACTCAGCTTAAAGCAGAAATTGTACAAGCAAGTACTGGTTTCCAAACAAGACCACCTAATCTAAATACTTTCTTTATTAACTATTTAAATATTGGTGTTTCAGGTCAGACACAATTCCAAGCTGGTGAATCTTTAGTTATAACAAGATACAAATTCCTACGTGGAACATCCACTGAAACATTATCAGTTGATACTATGGTCAGTCAAGACCTTGCTGTTTACGGTGGTGGAGCAACTCCTGCAGTTGGTAAAGCATTCGGTATCGAAGCTGCTCCTGGTATTATATTCCAGAAAGGCCATTTCATATTTACAGCAGAACAAAGATTAATTGTTGAGAAGTACAGTGACACTCCTGATGACAAATCAGTTGGTTATTTAGTTACTGAATCCTTAACGTCTTCAATACAAGATAGCAGCTTATACGATAATGCAAACGGTTCTAGGAATGAAAACGCTCCTGGTGCAGATAGACTAAAACTTATTCCAACATTAACGGTATTAGAAACATCAACTGCTCAGGCATCTGCTGACTTCTTCACATTAGTTCGTTATCAGAATGGTAACCCAATTACAATTCGTGATATATCACAATACAACGTATTAGGCGAAGAGATGGCTCGCCGTACTCATGAGGAATCAGGAAACTATATTCTTGAAACATTCCCATTAGGTACAGACGATCGTATTCCTAGCGGTGCGGCAAATACAGAAGTACAAGTAGTCGTAGGACAAGGTACTGCGTATGTGAAAGGTTATCGAGTTGAGAATTCTGGTGAGCGTTCATTTACAATTGACCAAATCGCAACAACCGATACAATTAATAGTCAAAATGTTTCAATGGAATATGGAAACTATTTTGAAATAGATCAATCATCTGCAAGTCGCGGTTACTTAAATCTTAGTATAGGAAGTCTGTCTGATGTTCAAAACGCATCAAGTCAATCAGCAGGTTCTATTGCTGTTTTAAATATGACTCCTTCGAGAATCTATATTCATCACGCGCTTTTCTCAGGCGCTCAGGCACTTAGCGGTGTTACCAAATTAAACGATTCAAATAATGGATCTGGTGACGTACCTGTTAAAATTACTGGTTTCGGCGCTCCAATTATTAAAGAGTCTGCAAGAAAGGCGTTAGTCTTTGATACTGGTGTAGATGGATTATTCGCAACGACTAATACATTTATTCCTGTAAGAGCTCAAACTTCTGCAACTTGTACAAGTGGTACAATTACTCTTACTGCAAATCCCGGTGAAGATTTTAATTGCTTAAACGAAATTACAGAAATCTTAGTTAACCTTGCTGGTGTTCAACATCCTGTCATAAGTAGAACTACTGCTTTAAATAATTCACAACTTAACATCGTTGTTGATTCAGCAGTGAATGGTACAGTAGAAGTATTTTATAATAAAAGACTTGTCGGTTCTTCAGGTGGTGTTGATCCTTATAATAAAATTGTTAAAGTACCTAACATTAAATCAAATTACACGCCTTCACAGACTAAGTACTGTTTAGGTTTCCCAGATGTATTTGAGATTACTTCAATTATTACTGAAGGAACAGGTCCTTCTGGTGTAGATGAAGATTGGACAAACAGCTTTAGATTAAAACCAAATCAGAAAGATACCTATTACGATATATCTTATATAGAATATATTGAAGGTCGTCCTAAGCCACCTACTGGTATCATGGTCACAAAGATGAAAGTATTTCAGGTAAATACTTCTACTGGTGAATACTTCTTCTCAATTAACAGTTATCCTAATACATTAGAAAGGTATGAGATTCCTTCTTATACATCTGAATCAGGTCAAGTATATAACCTGAGAGATTGTTTCGACTTTAGACCTCATGTTAATAATATTAGCAATGCAAACTATACGGCAACGATTCCTAATCAAGCACCTGTCATTACAACGACTGTTGGAACACAACCTGTAAACTTCAATTTGCTTCCTACACCATTAATACCGGCTGCACAACAATCATTACAGTCAGACCTAGAACATTACCTATCAAGAATTGATACGGTTGCGGTTGATTCTTATGGTGATATTATTTTGGTTAAAGGTGAAGAACAGAAGAACCCATCTCCACCAAGACTTGAAACAGATCAATTAGCAATCGCAAATGTTGAGATTCCAACCTTCCCTGCATTGTCTAAGAAACAAGCTGATATTCTTCGTAAAGATGGTTATGCCATTAAGCCAAGAGCCACAGGTATAAAGAATTACACAATGAAAGATCTTCATTCCTTAGAGAAGAAGATTGATAACATGGCATATTATATCTCCCTGAATCAATTAGAATCTGAAACTTCTAATATGATTGTTCGTGATGAGAATGGTTTAAACAGATTTAAGAACGGTTTCGTTGTAGATCCTTTTAACAACTTACAGTTATCAGAAGTATCGCATCCACAATTTAATGCAGCCGTACCATTTAATAAAAAGATATTAACTCCTTCGTTGAAAACATTCCCATTAGATTTGATTTATGAATCAGCAACGGGTGCTTCAGTATTCCCATCTACCGATGAAGGTAAAGTGGCAACACTTGGAAGAAACTCTAACGTTAGTATTATTAGTCAGCCTTATGCATCTAACTTTAGAAACTGTGTAAGTAACTTCTACAAGTATGTAGGTGATGGAGTTATATCTCCACCTTACGATGCTGCCTACGATACAACAGTTAATCCTGCTTCTATTGATATTGACTTAACTACTCCTTTCCAAGAATTCGTTGATGAGATTCAAGCATTCTTGCCTATGACTGATACAAGACAGACTAGAAGTTTTGTAGCAGATCGCGGTAGAAGAGGAAGACGTGGTGCAGGATTAGAAACAACTACTATCACAACAAGAACAAGTGAAATTGAAATAGATAGTTCAACTACTACTGAATCATTTGTTGGTGAATTTGTTTCTGACTTTAGATTCCAACCTTATATGGCATCGAGAGATATCAAACTTTATATGTCAGGATTAAGACCTAATCAAAGACATTACTTTTACTTCGATGGCGTGAATGTTGATGCACATGTATTACCTGGGTCACCTACTGCTAACAGTGTTGGCGAAGTAGGAAGATTTGGAATTAAAGGTGCTGCAGTTACTACAGACGCAAACGGTGTACTAAAAGCTGTATTCCACTTGCCTGCTGAAACATTCTATGTAGGTGATAGAGTATTAGAAATCGTTGACGTAAGTCAATATGCAAGTATTGATTCTGCTTCAACTTCAAAAGGATTCGTTACTTATCGAGCATATAACTTCAGTGTTGAGAAAACAAGTTTAACAACTTCAACAAGATCTCCAAACTTTGATGTAAATACAACAGTAACAACAAGAAACGTTGCTCGACGTATTCGAGGTAGAGATCCACTTGCACAAACATTCTTTATTAAGAAAGGTATGGGTGCAGGTTCTAATTCAGTTTACTTATCTGATATTGATGTATTCTTTAAACGTAAACCATCTAATACTGCTTCTGGTGCAAACGCAGGTGCTGCATTGAATGGTGTTACAGTTCAAATACGTGAAGTTGTAAATGGTTACCCAACGAATCAAATATTACCTTTCTCCGCAGTTCATAAATTACCTGCTGATGTAAATACTTCTGACGATGCTTCGGCAGCTACTACGTTTACCTTTGAGGCACCCGTACGATTAGATACAGAAAAAGAATATTCAGTTGTGATTCAACCTGATGCATCAGATCCTAATTACCTTGTGTTTACTTCTAAGGTTGGTGGAATTGATTTAACACCAGGAGCAACTAAAGGTTCTGCTATTACTCAGGATTGGGGTGACGGTGTTCTATTTACTTCAACTAATAACTCTGCTTGGAAATCATATCAAGACGAAGATATTAAATTTACTTTAAGAAGACATAACTTTAATACCTCTACTGGTACTGTTAGGTTAACGAATAACAATCACGAGTTCCTTACCTTAAATAACGTCACAGGTAAATTTACTCCTGGTGAATTAATTTATCAAGAAGTTGCTTTAACAGATCCTGCTCAGAATATTGCTGCAGTTTTAAATAGAGCTATTTCAGGTGGATCATTGCTAACAGATAATTATGCGGTTGGTGATTTTGTAAGACTTACTTCAACCACTGCAGGCATTCCTATTCAAATACATAAGATTGGTGCAATCACTAATGCAAGCGAAATGGTATTAGAAACACCTTCTTCATTAACTGGTTCAATCACTCATACGCCTGTCGTTGTTGGTGAATTGGATATGTATGATGTAGCAAGGAATCCTTTCGAGTGTCATCTGGCTAATTCCTCAGCAACAAGTTCAAAGCTATTTACCGCAGGTACATTAATTAAAGGATTGGATAGTTCATCTACTGCTAACGTCGCATCTATTAATAATATCAATCTAAGTTATATTCAGCCAATGATTATGAAGGCAAACGATAATTCTTCAAGAACGAATTTAACCGGTACGTTTGTTCCTCCTTCTGATATTAATGTTACTTATTCTAAGCCGATGCAATTTAACGATAATAACTACTTTACAGAAAAAGGTGTTGTTCTTTATAGTAGATCTAATGATCCAAGTGGAGCAAAATCGTTTACGTTAAATATTACAATGGATAATGGAAGTAACGTAACATCTACTTCGTTCGTTGATATTGAAGCATCTAAACTTATTGCATATCAATATAAGATTACTAACGTTGCAGATACAACATCTAAATATATCAGTAAGAAAATTGAATTGGCAGAAGATCTTGATGCAGAAGATTTCCAATTAACGTTATCTGCTTATCGTCCTGCTGGGACAGATGTTAAGGTTTATATTAAAGCACAGAATGGATACGACTTTGATGAGTTCGATAATTTAGGTTGGACTGAAATGGAATTATTTGAAGGTGTAGGTTCTTATTCTACTGCTGCTAATATTAATGATTATCGAGAGTTTAAATTTAAAATTGCCGATAGTAATAAAACAGGTGGTTTTCCTGGCTCAGCGTTTGAATACTCAAGCCAAGCTGGATCGTTTGAAGGATTCAAGAGATTCCAAATTCGTATTGATATGTTATCACCAAATATTCACAACGCGCCGACTCTGAACGATTATCGCGGCATCGCATTAACCTAGGATTTGAACAATGTCAACTATAAACCGAGACAAGGCAACCGGAGCAATACTTAATACTGACGCGGCCGCGCTCAATAAATATAAAGTAGAACGGAACTTTTATCGCAAAGTTGATAGAATACAAACAGATTTGTTAGATATCAAAAGAAGCATACTTGATATCTACGAACGTATTGAAAAATTGGAAGAGAAATAAATGGCCCAGAATATAGGTAACATAACAACTTCGCAAACCTTTGAGAATTGGTTCACTAAAACTAATGATTTAGTTGATGCGCTGGCACTCAATGTAATGACTGCGTCTGAATCAAGTCCTGAGACTACAGCCGGTGATGCTATATTAACAGGTACATTTTCTGCTACTAACATATCAGCAAGTACTTTACTTAGTGCTGACACAATAGGCTCAGTCGCAAGTGGCGGAACAGTAGGATTTAATTCACCAATACAAATCTCCGGTTCTGCAGCAACAGTAGCAACATTCCTATATACAGGTTCAGGTGGTCAAACAAGATATTCTGATGGATCACTAAGTTGGGATGTTGGTTTAGAAAACTCGAGCCCAGGCAACTTTATTATTGATACTGGTGCAGGTGCTAACAAATTTGAGTTATCAACTGCAGGTACATTAACGGTTCCAAATGCAGTCATTACAGAAAACCTTACAGTAGGTAGTTTAACAATTGGTGCAGGCGGTGCAGGTTTAAGTTCTGATGATGTAGCCGAAGGATCAACGAATCTTTATTATA
>OBMK010001612.1_pt1 | contig 18636 bp, 27 predicted proteins | sample 1539081 | NCBI WGS metagenome assembly OBMK01 (sample SAMEA3355528, study PRJEB22509) | marine metagenome | biome: marine; feature: river plume; material: water | place: USA | collected 2010-08-07 | depth 0.5 m | reverse complement strand
GTAAGATAGTAAGTAGAGGCTTAATTGCATTTGCAATGGGCGTATGGGCATTTGGTGAATCAGCAGGTCGTGCAAGAGCGGCTGAAGCACTTTGGAGAGAAGGCTTCCATGAAGAAGCAAAACGTTTGATGTTGGAGAGCAAATAATGTTTAAGAGATTTATGAAAGCAATGGAATACAGAAGTTATTGCATGGCAATTAGAGAATTGAGAAACAAAGGTATGTATAAACAAGCTGATGAAATTTCAGAGTTTAAACATAACATGTATCCAACACATTAATAAAATAAACACATCAATAAAAAGAAAAAAGACCCGAAAGGGTCTTTTCTATTATGAGCTAGTGAATATATTACTGACACTTCCGTTGAATGTAAAGTGTCCTATGTGATCAAGATTAACAATAGGATCTAACCAAACCTCCCCACCCAATGCTTGCCAACGTCTACAGAATGCATAGTCTTCTGATAGATAACGCTTTGTTTCCGGTTCATGCATACAGTCAAAGAATAGATATGTCCACTTAGCAAACTCTGGATCCATACTCAAGTCATTATTGAAGTATAAGTCTGGATACGATGCAATCATCTTTTCAATTACTTCACGCTTGATAAGCATAAAGCCCGTTGCTGCATCTTTAAGTTTTACAAGACCATCTTCTGTACGAATAGTTCCTCGTTCACTCTTATCAAAGTTCCATTCAAAGTTCAATGCATAATTAGATGCAAGTCTCTGCAAATCGCCCACAGATACAGAATCGTTGTCAGATGCCGCTTTAGTCATTTTATCCCAATTTAAATCTTTCTTGGGATATGCACCGACAATAATATCTTTGTCATGTTGTATCATATGCAATACATCGATAGGATCAAAATTAATATCAGCGTCAATAAACATCAAATGCGTTGCATTTGGATTAGCCATCATGTATGCAACCATGTGGCATCTTGCACGTGATATCAATGACTCATTAGCACTTGTTGTAATTGTATATGGGATTTCGTGTTTAGTAAACAACATATGTGCTTTACACCAAGAACGAAAGTATGGTTCAGTTACTTGTCCTCCGTAACATGGAGTGCAATAATGTACATGTGTGTTTTTGATAAAGTCTAAATCAATCTCTTTGCGATATGCACGGAGGCTGTCGATGATGTTACTCACTATGGTAGTCCACTTCTATATTGTTTATATGTATAATACTATATTATTACACATAAGTCAATTGTTTATTTTGATTTTTGATCTTGTATCCACGCTTTCGCACGTCTATCACTTGGCGCAGACATTAAGAATTTGTCAATAGCTCTATCAACTTCTAAGAAGTTTGCTTTACGATCTGGATCTTCAAGACCACCACTGTTATCTACAATGTGAAAGTTTCCTGCACCAAAAAGCTGTTGAAACTTCATAAGATTTTGCTGAACTGTTTGCCACATCTTAGTTACTTGCTCTTTAGGAAGACTTCTAGCTCTTGCTGAATTACGATCCTGTGCTACGTCTTCGCTTGTATTGACAAATAACATCATAGTTTCATAACCTAATGATTTTAGTTGTTCACTCGCTTTTTGTACCTTCGCTACGTCTTTTCCGGTACCATCGATAATAAGTCCTAGACGGCCTTCAATATGAGATGCTTCTTTATTTTTTGTAATCTGCTTCGCACGATTGCGAATTGCTTGACCTTCATCTGAATAGATATTGTCAGGTGTTAATTCTTTGCCTGCTTTCCCCATCATATATTCGTAGATATCATCTGAATTCACAGTACGTAGTCCGGTGCCACTTAGCATCTTATTAGCTACGAATGATTTGCCACTGCCTGGACCACCAGCTAAAAATACTGCTTTAAAGATATGAGGATCATTGACCCCCTCTTCTACTGGTTTGATAATTTCATTAACGTGCATTGATACTTACTCCGAGACTTGTATATTGTATTTATCAATTCATTCTATAATCTGAGACTTCAGAGATTTGTATGTTTCTCTTGATTGATCATATTCACGTTTCCATGAATTTATACTTGAACTTGTTCTATTATTATATACTAAATTATAGTCTTGTAATGCTTTGTCTTCTTTTGCTTGTTCACGTTTTCCTGTTGAACTCTTGTATGACAATGCTTTCTTAGTTGTATCTAACCAGCGTGATATCTCTTCTTTAATGTCAAGATGTAAATCATATAGATTTTGTATTTCAATTTTTATACTTGGATCTCTGAACTTACCATTCTGTAATGTTCTTTTAAATTTATTAACTAAACGCTTATGTTGTGCTTTTGCAGACATAGTATCAGTAAAGTATTGTTGTTTCCATGTATCATATGCTTTAGATTCCCAGAAATCTTGTTTCGGAGTCTCTACTTCTTGTTCTTCTCCAGCATCACTATTAGAACCTGTTTCTGGCAACTTAGTAACAGTAGAACCTGTTTCAGTTGGGGTACTTTGGAAATTTTCTTCTGTACCAAACATACTTGGAGTAACTTTAAGTAAATTCCCACCACTATCTGAATGTAAGTAAGCATCTTGTCCTGTATATATTTTAGCCGCTTCACTAAATGGTGATTGCGGTACGCCTGGAGCAGTTTGTGCTTCTGCTTTTGCATTTTCTACAGCACGTGTAACTTCTTCTGGATTCGCACGTGAATCTAATTCTGTTTGTACTTCTTCTATTATATTTGTTACTGGTGCAATCATACTGTTTGCGGCTGCTTTTAACTCAGGAGATCCTGTATTCATTAGCACAGCTAATTTACACGGATCTAACATCGCCGCAGCCATTGCTAGAGCTGCTAATTTTTGTGCTATCTGATTAGCCATTTCAAGTATATTTGCAATTTCACTTGTTATTTGATTTGCAATGTCAGAAAATGCACCAATTAACCCACTTGCAATATCACCTATCTCATTAAATAAATCTTTGAGTCCTTGTGGTATTAATCCACTAATAGCAGATATTATAGCATCTATTCCACCTGCAATTGCGCCTGTTATACCAGCGACTATATCCCCTAAAGCTCCTGCTACTTGGTTTATTATACCAGATACTTTATCCATAGCTGCATCTATAAAATCAAATACACCATCAAAAGCGCCTGCCAAGATACCCATTAATTCATTAAACAATGAACAACTGCTAGGTCCTTCTCCAAACTGTGCATTCATTCCTGCTAATTGACTAGCATTTTCTAAAGTATCTGGTAGATTAACTGTCTGTGAATTAGTATGGGATTGTAAACTATTAAACATTGCAATGCCAATGCCTGCTAGTCCAGCAGTTAGTAGAAGTTTTTCAAAATCAACGCCTAATGCATTTGATAATGCAGCTAAAACAACAGCACTGCCACCTAATGCTAATGCATCTGATCCATTTAGTATTGCTGATAATGCAATTACATTCAATACACCTTGACTAGAAGAAAAGGCATTTAATTTATCAATACTCGCAGCTGAACGTGCGTTATATGGATTGGTAAAATTGTTAGCGCCTATCTCACTACTAATAGTTTGCAATGCTTGGGTTCTATTATAATGTGATTGCCTAGCTTGTAGTTCTGCTAATTGTTGCGGAGTTAAAGTTAATGAACTTGCTTCATCATAATATTGTGCAGGTGTGTTAGCACCGTCAAGTGTAACTGTTCCACCATTAATAGTATTTTGTTGTACCCATAATTGGTATAATCGTTCATATTCTGATTCTGATGCCATTTTATTACCCGTTCACTATTACATTTCCGCTGCCACTTGCGACTCTAATACCACAAGAAAATGCATCATTAATTCTACCAAGTGGTTTACCATTAACTAAAACGTTATTAGATCCTTGTGCTAAAGGAGTAACATGCGGTACGCACGACGGAGGTGATCCTCGAGGAATACCATGTGGGGTATCCATATCACTCACTCTAAATGCCTGTAATCCATTAATGATTACATTACTTGAGCCAGAACTACACTTACCCGGACCGCATGGTGGGTGATTAGTCGTACTATCTGTTGTTCTAGCTGCTCCCGGCATTACACAATTAATCCTGATTTTTCTGGAACTACTAAGCCACTTGTTGCGGCACGATATGCTTCAGTTGTTTCTTTGTTAGTCTGTAAAATTGATACTACTTTGTCTAGTCTAAATCCTACTGCGCCTTCACTATTTCCTGTAATAGTAAACGGCTGAAATGTAGCACCTTGTTGACCAAAGGCGATAGTCAGTGGTCGCTGTAGTACGATCACATCATCGTCTTCACTTACAAACTTACCAAGAGCTTCTTGTCCGCTCATTAGTGCAATTGTAATAATATCATTCACTTTATATTTGTTTTCTATTAACATGTTATCCTCGTTCTGTTATGTTGTATTTATCGTTATTATTAAGTATGTATATTACACACCACTTCTTTTAAGCATGTCCCACCATTCTGGTGCGACTCGTTCAAAACTAATATCTCTATGTGGATTTACAAAATTATGTGCTTTATCTTTGGATTGAATCATATCTGTAAATTTTAAATCTGTCGTAGGGTCATCATTCATTCGGTCTACAATACATTTTAATTTATTTCTATTATCATCTTTATACTTTGTATCATCTATAATTGATTGTACATGTTCTAATGCATGTATTTTTGCTTCACCTCTGAGATTTGCAATATCCATCCAATCAGGACCATAGACAATGTTTGTTGATAACTGTACATCATTGATGCCAGCATCTGACATTCTATCATTTAATTCATTAATAAAATCAAGTAATGGCCTCATATTATGAACATTCATAATACTTGTTGTTATCGCAACTCCTATGAATGAGTGTTTGTTATCTTTCTTTCGTCTTATACAATAATCTGCGAAGCCTAGAATATTTTTTACCTGCTCACTCCATACTGAACCTGTTCGCACATATTCTCCTAGTTCTTCTGTAGCATCTAAACTAAAATCAAACGTTACCCGTGGGAATTTATCCCATATATTTTCTTTATACTCATCAATTCCTATTGTTCCATTTGTTATATATTGTATTGTAGGATGATGTGCATTATTTTCAGCCATCCATTCTAAAAATTTATAATGTTGTGGTATTATTAAAGGTTCGCCGCCAGTAAATTGAATGTATTTTAAGTCTTTAGATGCTTCTTTAATATGATCCCAAGTAGACTCATCATTAATCCATGAACTAAGTGCAGTCATTTTTTTAATATAATTTTTGTTTATAAAACCGTCATTTATATATGATTCTTCTCTTAATAGTTTATTAGAAACAGGACCTGAGCAGGATCTACATTCAAGATTACATTTTGCTCCTAATTTCAATTCCATGCTTCTTAACTTAACATCTTTGTCTGCATCTGGGAACTCAGTGTTTGCCCAACTTCTTCTACTGCCCGACCCAGACTTTTCAGTACGGTAACAATCATGGCAGCCAGTTGCTGGCACATTCATTGCTGATTTTTTTCTCAGCATTGCCCAATCGTCGGAATGCAATATAGGTGTTAATCCAGCATCTTGTATCCAATGGAATTCTGGAACTTCAGACAAACGAAATGTTTTTTTTACTGAATTATGATATGGAGTATCTTTCTTCGTATGTTCGTGATCTGCTATGTTCCAATCATAATTACAACAAGGTAGTACTGCACCTCGTCCTGTAACATTCACATGCGAAAAGGGCATTGTGCATCTATATTTCTTATCATCATCCATTAGAATTTCTATCCTTAACTGCATCAATTATTGTACTTGCTGTATATTTCTTTAGGACATCTAAATCATTTTGCACTAATTCGAATTTATCTAATTCTCCAGTTATCCTATTCAATATATAACCATCTACATAGCACACAAGATACATATCTCCGTGTGCTAAATCATGCACTAACCATACTTCTGGTTCTAGTTTTGGATGAGCATGATGTACTGTATAGAAACAGCCCAGGCCATTCCCACTATTAGTATAAAATTGTTCTGTGATATATTCCCATGCATCGGGCCACATTGTGACACGATCATAGTCAAAGCCATGACGGCTGTAATCTAAACTCTTCCAAAAGTCCATAACTTTTTGTAGATTATTTTCTGAAAATTCTTCTTTTAAATCTAATCGTGTTTGTCGCCAGTCAAATAACAGAGTAGCTGTATCTTTCATTTACATCGACCATCTTTTTACTGTATAACTTATCTCAGTTTCAAAGCCAGTACCTTGTGTAAAATTAATTTCTATATTGTCACCATTGATTGCAGTATCAAATTCTATATTTGAAAATTCATCTAGGCCAGCTATATCGTCTGAGTTGTCTTGCCACATTTCTGTATTATCATCTGTAAGTTTTACTTGATTAATACCCTGAGGGACACCGTTAATTACTTTAATTTGTCCTACTCTTAGAAATTTACTTGTTCCGTCAATTTGTACTAAAGAATAATCAATAAAGAAAGTAGTACATATTTGTTTATTATAGCGTAAGAATGTGCCTGTTTCTGTTGTAAGTGATTTTCTGGATAGACTTGGGCGAATACCCAATGAAGAATCTAGTGAACTCAAATGTTGGTCTGCAAATAATTGATTAAATGAGTTTTCAGTTATAACTTCTACATTTTCTCTTGATCTTGCAAAGTTTGCCACATTAAATGCGCTATCAGTGATCATTGCATCTAGTAACGCATCTACATTCAGTACATCCCGAATTACAAGGTCTTCATCAATAATCAATCCAGGTTCAGCACTATAAGTATCTAACCAAGATTGCACAATAGCTTGTGCATTCGCAAAAGTATCAAACACTACTTCGTTTATAGCAGAATCTATGCCGATAAACAGTTGGTTTGTATCTGTAGCAAAGCCTGGTTCACCAGTATCAAGTGTAGTAGATGCGATTTCATCACGGAAACCACGTCTTAGTAAGATTTTTACGTTTTCTGTAGACATTATGTAACTCCTAGTCGTTACATGTATTTATCAAAATACTCTTGAACCTTCAACGCCCACTTCATTGCATACTTGTCAAATTCTTCACCTTCGACTACAAACTCTTGATAATTACCTAGGTTGTCTGCTTCTGCATCCCAACCAATCATCATAATGACAATAGTACGAATGTTAGTTCCGTACAACTCATTGTGTGCTGATGCATATGCTGCACCTTGTAAGAAGTAATCATCAATCCACTCACGCCTCTTAGGCTTGCGTGTAGTTTTGAAATCGACCATTGCAGGCTTGCCGTTCCATACACCAATACAATCTGCTGTTCCAGCATAAAGACCTGGGTAGTATAGAGGTACTTCTGTTCCCCAACATTCGTTTAGATTGCTGAGTCCTTTATCAATTACAATGTCTGAAAGTTCTTTAGCCATCTGATGAATAAGATTTGATCCACCCGGACGATCTTCTTCTAAGATAAACTTTTCAAGATGTAAGTGTACTTGAGTACCGATACCTGTAGCAAGGTTCATAATACGATTAGCTTCTTCATTCCCGACACGTTTGCGCCATTCATGTATTGCTGTTTTATCAGCAAGCGCAGATAATACTGTCGTTACGCTTGGTAATGGTTTACCCCCAGGCGTTTGATAGTGACGGGAACCGTCTACATTCACACGTGACAAGGGGGTATAAGTATATGTTTCTTTTAGCATACGTTTAGTATACTATGATTCGTAATGAATTACAAGTTCTTTTTTACAATTTCTATCATATCCGCTTTCTTTTTTCTGCGGTCTAAAGCTAGTCCAAGTGTTTCTTCTGCCCACTCATCTAGTTCTTTTTTAGTCATTGCTTCAAAGTCTGGAGTTTCGACTTTTACTTCTGTTACTGGACTTACTTTAACTACATCATTATGTTCGATAACGATTGGTTCTGATCCTGTTTCTACTACAAGTTCACTAGTAGCTTCCATATCTTTAATATCTGCTTCTCGTAATTTTCTCATAGCATCTTCTTCATTACGTTGAATTTTTGCTAGATATTCACGATGTGCTTTCGCATCAAGAATTTCTCTACGCTTTTCTGCTAGTTCAGGTGATAGCGATGATAGTGGATCATTCTTAATGATATCATCTTTCATCTGTCCTATTTTGTTTTTCATTTGCTTTTCTGAAATGATTGTCGGCTTCGCTCCGCCTTTAATAATCAGTGGCATTATCCTATCCTTTTATCTGTTGCTTTATTTGCAAGTCTCTTAACTGCTTCACGGTCATTACTGTCCTCAGATGAAGTTGGGGCTCCAACGAGTACAATTGAATCGGTTGTTACTTTACTAATATACTTGCTTTTACGCATAATGTCAACTAATGATTCTGGGGTCACGGTGTGCCCCATATCATTTAGTTCTCTAACAAGAATGTCTGTGCCAATAGTAAAAATACTATTCGCTTTTAAACGAACTAAGTACGCATTAATATCGTTAACTAACTGTGCGTGTGAATTCGCATCTTCGTTTAAAAGTGTTGAAATTTTCATCTATTATCTCTTTGCACGACCTAATGGTTCATCTTCTGGTCCAGCCATTGATTCATCGCCGCCTGTTAGATCCATATCCATTGAGATATCATCTTCCATATCTGCGCCCATGTCGCCACCAAGTTCTGCACCTGTTGCCGCCATATCGTCTGCTGGTTTATCACCCATTAGTACTAGTACTGCATCGTTAACTGCATCTTTAGTTGAACGTGCTTGACCTAGTAGACTTGCAATTGCTGAGTCTGATGCTTGTTTGAATGCTGATGATTGTTCTGGACCATGTGAAAAAGCCATCTCATCTGCTAGTGGACCTAGCTGATCATTTTGAATTTTACCTAGTTTTTCGATCATGTCTTGTAGTTCGTCTACAATACCACGAGCCGCCATTGTGATTTCTGCATCTGCAGCGTCTGCTTCAAGTAGAGCATTAAGTTGTGCCATAAGGCCTTCTTCTAACTTTTCTTTTTTCATTGTATATTCCTTTGGTGCTTCGTAAGTATTGCTATACTTTTTCATTGTATCAAACTTTGGTGAATCACCTTCGTTTGTTTTTTCTGCTTTTGCCGCATGTACTGCTTTACGCTGTGCATCTGATTTGTATTTACCCTCAGTTGCTACTTTTTCTTCAATGACTTCGTAATCGCCGCCTGATGATGCTGATTTCATTACTGCAGCGTCTTGTGCTTCTTTACGGGTTTTATATGTTTTATCTGATACGCCATATCCACGTGATTTGTCACGGATTTTAAAGCCTTCTGCAACGTGGTCTACATCTGCCAAATATGCATCGATACCTGCTGTTGATTTTAATTTCCAATGTTCAGCCGCCTTTTTAGCCGCTCCATATGATGAAGTTGCATGACATTCGTGCTTGCCTTTCTTAGCATGAACACAAACGTAAGGACGTTCTTCTGCTTCTGATACTGATTCATCTTTCTTTAGGAAAGCTGGCTTATCATCTTTTGTGCCCATCTTGCCGTCTTTGCCGGCATCCATTGGCATTTTATCTGACTTTGCTTTATCCTTCTTAGGAGCTTTGCCTTTTTTCTTGTCTTGATATGCTTTAAGACCCGGCGGAAGTTCACCTTCTGCAACGTGTGCTTTAAGCAATGCTCTGATTGTTTCTAACATAAGCATGTTCTCTACGTATGCACGATCCTGATGATCTGCACGTAGTTCCTGTTTTTGTGCTTCTAGTGCTACTTTTGCTTCACGCAATGAAGCTAAGTCGCTTTCAACTGAATATCCAAAGTTCGACTTCATATACTCGTTTAAACGAGTAGAAATCGCAACTGGATTTGTGTTATAAAAGATTGTTTTTTTCATGGTAATGTACCCCAATACATAATTGTTATATTATGTATTTATCATTTAAGATCATATTTAATTTTTAAGGAAGTGTTTATCTATTAATAGACTCATAAATCGACTTAATTTTCTTTTTAGCTACAGCAGCTTCGCTTTTCGCTCTTGAAAAACGTGCTTCAGCAATATCCATTTTACTTGAATCTTTGCGTTTCTTTGCAGTTTTATAGCTATTCTTATGAGTTAATGCATCTTCGTAGTATTGTTCAAACAATGCATTCGTAGCCATTACTCTAGTAATTTCAGTCGAGTTTACTTTTTTACCTTCATTAAGGTGTTTTGCGATAACAAACGCAGTTTCGTAGATATATAAACCTTCAAATAACGTGTCGCTTGTACGGCCATCTCTAATGTCGTAATATCCATCAGCATTTTTCTCCACAGAGTACATGCCCATTTCAACGCCAGCTGAAGTTTTCTTTGATTCATTAATAGTAGTTGCTACTTTAGCTGCAACATTTGAACTAGCACTATGAAAGCCTTTAAGGATATTTTCCATTGCTTTAATATCTGCTGTTTTTACACCATGACTTGTATCAACAATACCTGCATCTTCACGTGCCTGTGCCTCTTGTTGAGTTTGTTGCTGTAAGCCGCTCTTATCACCGTTAAGTGCTTTCATAAGATTGCTCATTGCATCTACGTCTTTTTTGTTTGGTGCTGTCATCTTAACCTCTTTCTATTATACAGTTCTATATCCGCGGATAGTAGGTACTAACACACCTTTATGTGTTAGTTTATCAGCAATCAAACCCTCACGGTCTGATAACTGAGATTCATTAACATATTCGTTCTCTGAAAAGAACTTTAGTATTAACTCATTTTCTTCTTCGGTAATCATAACGTATAGACCACCTAGAACTTCTGTAAGTTTCATTATGAAACTCCTTATTTGTTAATCTTATTTAAAAGATTTCTAAATTGTGTTGCAGTCCTCGGGTCGCTTGCTAATTTATCAACTGACGTTGCTTGCGCCGCCATAGCTTTGCGTTGTATCGGCGATAATGTCTTACCTTGACTTGCTTTATCTACTGCATCTGCCGCTTGCTGTCCAGTTGCGCCACCTAAGTTTTGTTTACCCAGACGTTGCATTGCTTGTGCTTTTTGAGCGGCACCAGCTTGTGGTTTCTGAGTTCCTTGTGATCTCATCTCACTCGGTGAAAGAGATCCTTGTGTTCCGTTTCGTCCTGCATATTCTTCACGTACTAGACCTAAGATATTTTTAATTGCATCTTCGTTTCTGTCACGTAATGCTCTCATTAATTCTACATAGTCAGTAAATGCCAAAGATTTCATACGCTCACGCACATCATCTTCTGATGCTCCTGCCATATCAGCAATATTATTTAATCTAGTATTGTATGTAGTTGCTGTTTCGCTCATTGCGTTTGTAATTTCTTCTCTTAATGACATTTTCTCTCTACCTATTTAGTGACTTTAATCTACGTGACGCTGGGTTCATACGCTTAGTCAGTTTTGATTTACGAGCCATTCTTGACCCCATTTTTGCTTTTGTACGAGCTAATGTAAATCGTTTTTTAATATCTACTGGTTTGAAACATGAAGTTGGGTTAGCTACAGTCTTTCCTTTTAGTCTGCCGCTTGAACAACGATATTTACGAACAACTTTTCTACCACTGCGGGCATATACAAGTTTCGCTTCATCTAGTTCTTCAACTGTTCCAATAATTTCTTCAATTAACATTAGATTACCTTAAATACTGAAGTTAACAATGCAATTAACATTGTACCGAATAATGTAGAACTTGCCCACACCATAACTTTTTTCAATTCACCAATATCATCTTTGATACTAGTATGATTTTTTTCTAACTGAGATTCTACTCTCGCAATTGACTGGTCAATATTCTTAAATCGTTCATGATTAGCGGCGACATGCACATCCAGTCTTTCTGCTTCTACTGCTGCTAATTTTGTTTCTATTTCAGACATCGTAAGGCTCCAATGTATACTAATTGTTTATTGTATTTATCACCGAAGCTACGTTTATTTATCTACGAACACAAAATGAAAAACCCGATGTATTGCTACACCGGGAGTATCTCCGTTTAATGGTACATCCATATACCGTCTGTCGTATATGTGATTCCAAAACTGTCTTTAAGAGTGAGTACGTACTGAGATTATTCAATAAACTTTATGTAATCATTCATAGCAGGCTTCGGTTCGGTTCTCCACTTTTGATCGTGAAAAGAATTAACCATCTTACCAGTATGTGGGTTTAGTGTCTTATTTTCTTCAGATGCATATCCAATACCCATTGATACAATGATATCATGCACTGAGTCGATGCCTAATTTGGATGCTATTTGTTTATGGTGAAATGTTGTATCATAACATCTGCAAAATCCACAATTCAAACCTCTCGATGCTGCCGCATGTACGATAAAATCAGCCGCTAGTCCAGTTTCAATGCAACTTAATTGCTTTGCATATTCACCAAATCCATCTCCAGAGAAATCTGCATCAAATTCTCCTGGGTTTCTAAAACTGAATACTAGAAGATATGGTGCTAGTACTTGAGGATTATACTGAGGATTTGGATTATCTCTGTCTACACAAAAGTTATAGTACATATCTCTGAACTCAGGATCACTATAATCTAATACTGAAATTTTATAATGTACTCTATTTTGTTTTACAGGAACACGTCTATGAAGTTCTGAAAATATATCATCTATATCTTGTTTACTAACTTCACGATCCATATCCCATGAATGTGTTTGTTTTCTTACCTCTATTAGCTGCTTCCAGCTTTCTACTAAATTTTCCATATTATAATATATCCGACATTGTAAATTGAATGTTTGAACCAGTTACTGGCTCTAAGCCTACGCCATCTATTGCAACACCAACAAAAATCTCTTTAAGAATAGCAACTGAGTCACCGTCTCTTTCAAAAATTCTACCGTGTTCAACCGCAAACTTAAAGATCATTCCTGGACCTGTAAGTGTTGGAGCAAGTCCATCAAGTGTTACTGTTAGTGGGTTATTCATAATTACTGGTTGTGCTACTAGATTGATTAAGTTACATACGTCATCAAAGTTTCGCTGTGATTGGTCTGCTACATCACCTGTAGCAGTAATATCTAAACCTTTAACATATAATGTGTAAAAGTTAATATTACCTGATAAGTTCTCGCCTGCTCTTGCAGCGCCATGAATTCTTGCCATTGTTATTTTCTCCAATGTTTATTATAGTAGTATTTATCATCTAGCCAATAAAAAAGACCCAGTAAATTAATACTGAGTCTTTCGTAAACTCTAAGAGTTTATATTAGTATGCGAAATCTGCTACTGTGTAACCTGCACCTAGAGCTGCTTCTAGTGATGCTGCTGTCCATGCGCCGTTGTTTTCAACTGCGATACGTGCGCCTTCTGCGCCTAGGATTACTACTGTTGCACGTGTTGAAGCTGTTTCAACAAGTACTTTCATGTCTACTGCTGATGTGTGTGTTACAGTAAAGTGTGTTAGTGAACCTGTTAGGAATTGACCTGCGTCATATGATTCGTGTGCTTTTGCCATTTTATTTCTCCATTAAATGTTTGTGAGACTATATATCTCTATACTATTATTTATCTTTTTTGTTCAGTTATTTGTCCCTGGATTGGAACTTTCTGCCTAATTTTCTATCTTGTTGATAAGAAGTCTTACCTAATTGTGTACCTATCTTACCTGCACCATATATGGCGCCTACTGCAACTGCTGCTTTTACGATTGGACGATCCCAAATCTTCTTTTTACTGTCTTTTTTATCATCTACAACATAATTACCACGCTTCTGAAACTTTAGAAGTGCTGGTGTTAGTTCACTACGCATTGCTTTCTTACGCATATATTGTGCCATACGTGTCACTACTAGCGCACGTTGGTTCTGATTTAGATTGTCCCAGTCTGCTGCAAGTCTACGTAGTGATTTAAGCATGCCATCTTGTACGTTTAACTGTCTTTCGAAACGCATTAGCATTGCTTTTTCAAAGCTAGAATCTGATTTATTTGCTCCTATATGCTTTAGATAACGAATTACATCTGCTTTTTTTATAGAGATACGTGACATTGCAATCTCATCTTTGTCACTTAACTTACCTTGTTCTTTGCCCATAATTCTGTTAAGAGCAATATACAAGTCTGTTCCGCTTGTTCTAAAGTAATCAAAGTTTGTAAATGCACCTGTACGTTGTGCATATTGACTTGCCAATGGAGCAAAGTCATAATCTTTATTGAACACATTCAACATTAATAACTGCACAAAAGCAAGTTCTGCGGCATCATCGATGTTTACTTTGCTTGTAATGTTTTTATTGCGAAACAACCTGCTTTCAGTTAATGTATTGATTAACTGATACTGGCTTTCATTTGCGCTCATTTCATGTCCGCCTTCCATCTCACTCCACTGTTTAGCAGTATATTTCTTATCTTTACTCATTTTTCATCTCTTTAAATCTATTAGCAAGTTCTTCAATCTTATCACTTGCATATGTTTTACAACATCTTGGAGCAAATGAATGAATAGTAATTGCAATTACTGCAAGCTGTAATTCTAGTGCGATCCCCATAGCAAACTTTGCATGTTCTAATGGGCCCATTCCTGCTTCTTTTAAGTGAGATTTACATTCTTTACTAAACATTATCTTTCCTTTGTCATATTCGCAGCACTGAAACCACTACGATTAACTAATTTACTATCGCCTTGTCCTATTACATAACCCTCACCGCCACGTTGACCGTCTGTGTATGCTTCTACGTCAGCCTCAGACGCATCTAACTGTGCAATGATATCATTCTTAACTGACATGATACCCATGATTACTGTAAACAATGCTTTCATTCCGTCTGTGTTATTACTTACATGATTTTGCATACGTTCTTTCATTGGTTCTGACATCTTAGCTGATGCTAACCACGATGACCAATCGCCTACTAGATTGTCTAGCTTACGTGCTTTGGTCATGTTATTAACGTATGTATATAGTGCAGTCTTAAAACTTGATAGTTTGTTTGATTTTAAGAATTCATCATCTAATAGCATATCAATCTTTTGAGAACTTTGCTTTGCAATGCTTGCTACTTTGTCTAGGTTGTCTGCTTGTACCTTAGGACCCTTTGTAAGCGTCACTGGAGGCATAATAAGTAGATTACCTGAGTTTAGTTCAGAAGCATCTACTTTACTCTTTGAACCGTCAAGTTCAATCTTAGCATGTAGAACTACACCCGACTGACTATTTGAAATCTGCTTACCGATATCACTCTTTGTCTTAACACGATATGTTACGATGTTTGGAGTGAATACAAAGTGATTGTCTTCTACCCCAGGCTTAGTAAAATACAATAGGTCGCCGTGTACGTAGCCTCTGAAGTTCTCAGGTGTTGCAGCTTCGTAGATATCCCAGATGTTTGCCATCTTCTTAACGAATGCTTTACGATTTGCGTCTGGTGCTTCTTTACCTCTACGTAAGAACATAGATGACATTTCTTCTTTACTTGTTACTTTACCGTCATATCCTTTTGCACCGAAGCCACTCTTGTCAGTTAAAACGAATTCTCCGCTTTCATTACGACCAAAGATAACTGCTGGTGAACCGTCCCATTTAACTGTTACGTTCTCAGGTGACTTCTCTAAGTTCTTCAATGTGTTGATAGATTTAGCAACGCCTTTAGCGCCATGCCAGATAGCAAAATCTTCTACATGTTGAATACGTGCATCTGCTTCTTTAAGATTATGTTTCTTTCTATAATCATCTAAATCTTTCTGTGCGGCGTTACTTCTTTTTTTAGCTGCCTCTGCGTCTTTGACGTTATCTGAGTGCATCTTGTCTACATCGATACCTTTTCTCTTTAACTGTTTGTTAAAGTTTGCTCTACCGAAAGACTCGCCTAGTTCAGTTGGAACACCTGCGTTCTGAATGCTTGGGTTATCTTTGAAGTTCTTAAAGATAGATTTAGCTACGTCTGCTGGATAGTTCTTCTTAACTGCCGCATATAGTGACTCAAAGCTATACAAATCGTCTGCGTTGTCTAACTTTAAAATCTTTGCCCAGTCTTTAGGATCTTTGAATGGTCCTTTTATAACTTCATTCTTGTTTGCTTTTGTGTGACCAATACCATTCTTCTTTTCAACTGGTCTGCGAATTACACGCACCATGCCGTCTGAAGGAGAGAACATCCAACGTTCCATTTCTAATGGTCTGCCGTCTGATGTTGTATCGTCACTTGCTTTAACTTCTAGCGCACCAGCAATTGAAGCAATCATAATATTACGATGAATGCCTTTATAGTTACTGTGTCTACCGTCTTGGCTCATTTCTTTTGAGTGAGGAGAGTGATAGTAGTTCTTCATAAAGTCTACATCACCTGGCATAAAGTCGATTTGTACTTTACCAGTACGTTCTTTGCCCTGCACTTGCTTACTATCATCGTAGCCAATAATATCAACTACTGTCATAAACACACTTGACTTCTTAATTTCTTGTATACTTGGTGCCGCTTCTAGTCGTTCTGCAAAATCTGCAATCTGATCTTTGTCTAGCTTAACTGCGATATCAATATCACCAGAGAATTCTTTCTTCCCAACAGAACCAAGAGCATTCTTCATTAGAGGAATACCCAACTCTTTTTCTAGTTTTAGTAATGTAGGTTTGATTTCTGAATGATGAATAACACCAACACCTGGCATTGCGCCGCCTTCATTCACTTGTTGACTATCTAGTAGTCCTTTCATACGTGCATGAAAGCCTTTTTGCTTTAGACGAGGTTTACGTGGACCTCTAAATCTACGCTGAATACCTTGACTTAATATGATTTCGCTAATCTTCATAATTTTCTCTTCCCAAATGGATTTTCTCCAGTCAACTGAGGACGAGAAAACCATAACTTAAACCATTCTGGAGTTCCCGGTTCGATATCATTCTTACGTTGATACTCACCTTTTTCCGTGCCGGTGTGCGATATGTTTTCTTGGTGCTGTGATACATCATACGGTTTGTAGATGCCAGCTAGAACTTTTAGTTTATGTAGTTGTTGTTCAAAATCCACTTACTTCTTCTTTGCACTAGTCATGCCTCTCTTAAACTTACGAGGGTCTTTGGCACGGATACTATTAACTAAACGCTTAGTTAAATCACTGGCAACATCTTCATCAAAAGTACTTTCGATATACTCCATCAGATTAATTGCACCTGCAATGATATGCTCACCCTTTTGTTCAACAAGACGTTCCTTGTCCATTGGGATAGAACTAAGTTCTTCGAACAGGCTTTTGCGCTTACTCATAATAAATCTCCGTTATGTTGTATTTATCAAGTTTCGTCAAAAGCGGACCGCGTTTTTGTTTTGAGCATTGCTCTCAACGATGATGCGGCTTGACCTTTATCCATTACTGGAGTATCGTCTTCATCTTCCGTTTTAACTGTTGTTTTCTTTCGTAATGTATCCATTACATTTGATGTATTGCCACTAGGAGTACCAGTGCCATTTTCATCTGCATTGTCATCGTCAGTGATGCGTAAACTATCTCTGTTAAACAATAGACTTACTTTACTACCTACACCAGATGATGAACGTGTTTTTAGAAGTTGTAATTGATATTGACCACGTTCACGCATTGCATTAGATGTAAAGATACCGATCACGTTATCTGCTGTTTGGATCTTAGAGATACCACCAGCGATGTGACTGTGATCAAATTCTACTTCTTCAACTGCTGAACGATTCAACTGTGATGCTGTAACAAGAACTGTTTGTGTTTCCATTGCGAAATTACGCATTTCTTCTGTTACGTACTTGTCTTTAATAAACAAATCGCTTGCTGAAATCTTAACAGCCGCAGGAGTAAGAAGGTCGAGATAATCAATGCACAAGCAATCGACCTTCTTCCCTGTTTGGATTTGTAACTCTTTCAGATATGACCTAATGTCATTAACCGTCGAACCAGAGGGGAGATATTTCACACGAAGCTGTCCGGACTTTTTGCCTTTTGCTTTGACCTGTAATTCGACTTCATCTAAGTTCTTAAATATACCTTTTGTACTTCGATCCGTTTGCATTGCGTACATGCGCATACTTGAGAGTGCTTCTGAAAGTTCCAAAGTGATGTAGACACAGTTTAGACCAGCCTCTGCCCAATTCAGACTCATATTTTGCATGAAAAGTGATTTGCCTGCGCCAGAGCCCCCTGCGAAAATCGTGATCTCCCCACGATTTATGCCTCCATATAGCTTATCATCAAGAGCTTTCCAGCCTGTAGTCATTTGGCCGTTATTATCTTTCAGTCCTTCCAGCACACTTCTGGGGTCAGCATAATAATCTGTACCCAAAGAACGTGCAAGTCCAGTTTGAACTGCTTCCTTGATTCTAAGTTCTACTTCACCGTATTTGCCAGTCTCCAACAAATCAGCACTATCGATAATAGCCTTCTCAATAGCCTTATGTCGGCAGAAAGTTTCAAATTCATCAACAAACCAATCGATGTGCTGGTCTATGTTATCCAGTTTTTCGACAGTCACTCCCGTTTCTGCCTTGACCATTTCAAGACTTGGGATAGATGAATATTCATCACTGTATTCGATTAACTGCTTTACCACAGAACGGATGCTGCGGTCAAAGTATTCAGATTTAATGATACTACGAACCCTTGAATAAAGTTCTGGATCACTAAACATGAATTGTACGAATAGTTGCTGTAAATCTGAGCTATAGTTTTTTACTTCTGACATGAGTATATTATATCACTTTTATAGGTTGTTGTCAAATTAAAAATAACAGTATGCGCTAACCCTAAAATCATCAGCGGATACCGTTGCTT
>OBMK010001606.1_pt1 | contig 18702 bp, 19 predicted proteins | sample 1539081 | NCBI WGS metagenome assembly OBMK01 (sample SAMEA3355528, study PRJEB22509) | marine metagenome | biome: marine; feature: river plume; material: water | place: USA | collected 2010-08-07 | depth 0.5 m | reverse complement strand
AAAAAAGGGAGGTAAACAAAAAGTGTCAAACAAAAGTAACAAGCCTAAATCATCGGGTGTTCGTAAAGTTGGAAGAGGAAATTAAGCCAAAATAAATCTATGAAGTTTTTTTATACTCGATTACGCAACTTTTATTTATGTGAGCTCAGAACATTCAAAAGCATGTTAAATATCAAATGAAAAAACTATTTGCTTTGCTATGTGTTTTGGGTGTAGTATTACCATACTACAACATCTACAAGTTTATTGAAGCAAATAATTGGGAATGGTCAACGGCTTTGTTTTTTGAGCAAATCAACCTAAACTACGGAATGAAGATTCTAAATGCCGACCTAACCGTAGCCGCTACCACTTTTTTAATTTTTATACTCTATAAGGTAAAGGTGAAATATATCAGTATGAAGCAATTTCTAAAGTACGTTGTTTCGCTATTTATCGTAGGCTTTTCACTGGCCTTGCCCCTATACCTTTACGATAACTACAATCGTGAATAATCTAATGTCTAAGGCATGAAACCTATCAACAAACAGCTCTTATTTCTATTACTATCAGGCTTGGTACTAAGTTGCTCGCCTAAACATTTGCAAAAAGACCATTCCATGTATTGGCAAAAAAATGCGGCTGAATACCATGCCCTTTGCATCCAAGCCTATAACCTTGCAAAAATGAAAGTGGATCAAGCCCTTGTCACAAATAGCGAAAAACCTTTGGCCATTATTGCAGATATAGACGAAACCGTACTGAACAATCTCCCTTACAATGAAATGCTGATTGAAAAAAACACCACTTTTACACAAGAAAACTGGGCTGCCTGGGTGCATGAAAAAACAGCTTTGCCTATTCCCGGTGCGCTAGAATTTTACACTTATGCAGACTCCCTTGGCATTGAAATCATTTACGTGTCCAATAGAAAGGTTGAAAATTATGAGCCTACAAAAGCCAATCTCATCAGCGCTGGTTTTCCTTTTGACGACGATACCATCATGCTACTTAGAGATAAAGATGGCAACAAAGAGGCTAGAAGAAATCAACTCACAAATTTTAATATAGCGCTCATTTTAGGTGATAATCTCGCCGATTTTGATGCGCGTTTTTACAAGCAACCCAACGAGGTAAGAATAGAACGGTTGAACGATACAAGTGCCTTGTTCGGAGAAAAATTTATTCTAATCCCTAACCTCATTTACGGCAGTTGGGAAATGGGCTTTGAAGACTAAGCGCGTATTTTGCTCTAGTTATGGTAATGCTGTTTTAAATTTTTGGTGTCTATGAAATATGTAACGCTCTCTTTTTTGCTGTTCGTTTTTAATTGTGAAGACAAAAATCTTGCCCAAGACTATACACTTGAGGGTCAGTGGATCCTTGATAAAGCAGTCTGCTACTGTAATTTTGAAAAATATGATTTTGAACGTAATCAGCTTTGGCTCTTTGAAGATGGTGTTTTAGTAAGTAAAGGTGTGAAGGGCAATGCTGTGGGTATTTCTACCCCTAATAAGGTTGAGTCCTATGTTGTAAGTGATGACACCCTAACCCTTTTGTCTAGCAAAAGACAATTTCGCTATACCATTGCTGATAATATCCTAGCGCTGCACTACATTGATGTACCAGAAATTGCAGACGATGAAGTTTCGTATTACTTTACAAAAGGGACTGCGCCTAGCAACTGTACTGATCCCAATAACTTGCTTAAAGAAATTGCCTGTACAAAAGAGTACGATCCTGTATGTGGTTGTGACGGTATCACCTATAGTAACGCATGTACCGCTACGTTCTATGGTGGGGTAACGGCTTTTGATAAAGGGGATTGTCCTAAATAAGCGATTTCTTTAATATTTAGCTATCTTTAGGGATAACAATCAAGGTGGGCTTTTCTCGTATTTAAGATAACGCCCATTAATATTAAATGACATATTATGGGAGTAGGTGGTATTTTTTGGGGGAGTATTGCAATTTGTGTAATCTTAGCCCTAACGGCATATGTGATTGAAGAATACATAAAATAAATCGGTAATTGACTTTGGATTTCAGCATCTAGTCGGGTTTTATTTTATGACAAAAGCATTATATTACAGCTTATTTAAACACCTATACAATGAGAAAATTAACACTTACCCTACTCCTTTTCAGTCTTCCTTTTTTACAAGCACAAAATTTTAGAGGTCTTGATAAAAGTCCTATGGATAAGGCTTCTTTTCCCGCAAGCTATCGCATTTCGGATAAAGTTGCAACAATTACATATAGCAGACCTCAACTCAAAGGCAGGGCCTTTGCAGACATCGTCTCGTTTGGAAAAATATGGCGAACAGGTGCTAATGAAGCTACAGAACTTCGTGTATTTAAGGCCATTGCCATTGGGGGAACTGACGTTCCAGTAGGCACTTATTCTCTTTTTACCATTTTTGACGCAGAAAAAATGACCCTTATCATCAACAAGGCGACTAATCTTTGGGGGTCATATTCATACAACCAAGATGAAGATTTATTGCGTTTTGAAGTTCCCACCACAAATGCAGATGATGCTTTAGAGGCCTTTTCAATGGTGTTTTCAGTGGATGATACGCCAGTCTTACACTTGGGCTGGGGTAATACAAGAGCAGCAGTGCCTTTTAACGTCTTGTAGCGGATTTAATCAATGCTTGTCTAGCAACCAAGAAGACGATTGGATTTTATCGCCAAGGTTGTCAATAAGCCTAATGCCTAGTTTTTCGCAAATAGGGCGTTCAGGAATAGTATCGTTAGTTTGATCGCCGCCATTGGCAAATGCTAATTGATATTCATCACCAAACTCTCTGTATATTTTAGTCAAGGTTTCACAAACGGTGCGGTCCTGATCAACAGACAAAATAGCTTTGTCTACCACACGGAAGTTTGATATGATGATCATCCGCTCTTTTTCATCCTGAAATTCTTTAGAACCCTTTAATTCGCGCTGATAATCTGAGTTTACAATAACAAACAAGGCGTCGCATTGTTTTTTTGCATTGTGAAAATACTCCAGATGACCTTTGTGAATGGGATTAAAATAACCGCTGACAATAACCGCTTTTTTCATATTGTAAAGTTAAACGTATTTGTATAAACACATAATAAACCCTCGTTATTTACTTTAATTATACATCTATAGATTAAATCTGTTCATAAGGTTCAAAATAAGCGGAGTATTTTATATTTTTACACTTTAGACTAATACATCGAAAATGGCATTTGATATTGCAATGATAAAAGCCACTTACGCTCGCCTAGCAGCGCGTGTAGAAGCGGCTAGAAAATTAACCAACAAGCCGCTTACGGCTTCTGAAAAAATATTGTATTCCCATTTGTGGGATGGTGCAGCGAATCAAGTCTTCAAAAGAGGTATGGATTATGTTGATTTTGCACCTGACCGAATTGCGTGCCAAGATGCAACCGCACAAATGGCCCTTTTGCAGTTTATGCAAGCAGGCAAGCCAAAAGTGGCTGTCCCTACTACCGTACACTGCGATCACCTTATTCAAGCCAAAGACGGTGCAATTGCCGACTTAAAGTCAGCCAACAGCACATCTGCGGAAGTTTTTAATTTTTTACAATCCGTATCCAACAAATACGGCATCGGCTTTTGGAAGCCTGGTGCTGGAATCATCCACCAAGTAGTGCTAGAAAACTACGCATTTCCTGGCGGCATGATGATAGGAACAGACTCGCATACGGTAAACGCCGGCGGATTAGGTATGCTTGCCATAGGAGTTGGTGGTGCCGATGCCGTAGACGTAATGGCAGATATGCCTTGGGAACTTAAGTTTCCAAAACTCATCGGGGTAAAACTTACGGGGAAGCTCAACGGCTGGACTGCACCAAAAGACGTCATCCTAAAAGTTGCGGGTATCCTAACCGTAAAGGGAGGAACTGGAGCTATAATTGAATATTTTGGAGATGGTGCCGAATCCATGTCATGTACTGGAAAAGGAACCATTTGTAATATGGGTGCCGAGGTTGGAGCAACAACCTCCACTTTTGGCTACGATGCCTCAATGGAACGCTACTTGCGTGCTACCGACAGAGACGATGTGGCAGATGCTGCCAATGAAGTAAAAGAACACCTTACCGCTGATCCGGAAGTGTACCAAAACCCAGCGCAATACTTCGATGAAGTCATTGAAATTGATTTAAATACGCTAACACCACACATCAACGGCCCTTTTACGCCAGACTTAGCTACTCCTGTATCGGAAATGGCTGAAAAAGCCGCCACTAACGACTGGCCCGTAGACGTAGAGTGGGGACTGATTGGATCTTGTACCAACTCCTCTTATGAGGATTTATCACGTGCAGCCTCCATTGCCAAGCAAGCAGTAGATAAAAAACTAATTACCAAAGCTACTTTTGGTATCAATCCTGGGTCTGAACAAGTGCGCTTCACTGCAGAACGAGATGGCTTACTCGAAATCTTTGAAGATTTAGATGCAACCATATTCACCAATGCCTGTGGTCCTTGTATTGGACAATGGGCTAGAGCGGGTGCGGACAAGCAAGAAAAAAATGCCATCATACACTCTTTTAACAGAAATTTCTCCAAGCGCGCAGATGGAAATCCAAACACCCATGCCTTTGTTGCCTCTCCAGAAATTGTAGCCGCAGTGGCCATATCGGGTAGACTTGATTTTAATCCGATAACAGATGTGCTTATCAACGAAGATGGGGAAGAGGTACGTCTTGAGGCCCCAACAGGAGTTGAGCTTCCACCAAGTGGTTTTGACGTGGAAGACAACGGATATTTGGCGCCTGTGGCAGATGGCTCTGGTGTTTCCGTAGAAGTAAGCGAAAGCTCTGAACGTTTGGAACTCTTAACACCCTTTGCCCCTTGGGATGGTGAAAACCTAACTGGAGCAAAACTGCTTATCAAAGCTTTTGGCAAGTGTACCACAGACCACATTTCCATGGCAGGTCCTTGGTTGCGTTTTCGTGGACACTTGGATAATATTTCAAACAACTGCTTGATAGGTGCAGTAAATGCATACAACCAAAAAACCAACTTTGTTAAAAATCAACTCACAGGAGAATACGGAGGCGTACCAGATGTTCAACGTGCATACAAAGCTGCAGGTATTGAAACTGTTGTTGTAGGTGACCACAACTATGGCGAAGGCTCTTCGCGTGAGCACGCAGCCATGGAGCCTAGACACTTAGGGGTTAAAGTTGTGTTGGTAAAATCCTTTGCCCGTATACACGAAACCAACCTAAAAAAGCAAGGTATGTTGGGGATTACGTTTGAAAATGAGGCTGACTATGATCTCATCCAAGAAGACGATACCTTTAACTTTGTTGACTTATCTGGGTTTGCAGCTGGAAAACAGCTTACCATTGAGGTGGCGCACAGCGACGGGTCATCTGATACTATACTGGCAAATCATACCTATAACGAAGCGCAAATTGAATGGTTTAAAGCAGGTTCTGCGCTAAACCTAATCAAGAAGCAAAATAGCGCTGCTTAGGAAGCCTTTATTCGCTGGTTTCTAACGCTGCCAAAACAAGTTCTTTTAGGGCTTGATACCCATTTTCGTTTAGGTGAAGACCGTCCTGGAGTAAGACGTCTCTTCTGATATGATTGCCGTCCATTAGTTTTTCGTAAAGTTTCAGTTGGTGTACATATGAAAGCCTGTCTGCAAGCGCTTGGACACCTGCATTAATATGCCATATTTCCTTTAATTCATTTTCACGTTCAAATGAAGGCTTGATGGATATATTGTATATGTTGGCCTTGGGGAATTTTTTGTGAATCATCTCTATAAAAGAAGTAATATCAGCTACAATTTTGGTGGCGTCAAAGCCTAAAGTCAAATCGTTGCCTCCCAAATAGAGCATGATATTTTGAGGGGTTAGGTCGTCAAATAAATCTTCAAAATAATGAGATAACGAATGGATAAAGGCTCCTCCAAAACCAAGGTTTAACGTTTGGTGTGGTGCCAAGTCTTCTGCTATGTTTTTCCACAAGCGTATTGAGGAGCTTCCATAAAAAACAGTCAATGCTTTTTGGTTTTTAAATTGGCTCACTTTTCTTTTTAGGACCGCTATTTCTCGCTCAAAATGCGCTTCTTCCAACCGAAGTTTCTGTATCCAATTTTTATATTTCTTATTGATTTTTTTAACTACTTCAGGAAGTCTTGGGTCGCTTGGATTGTGAATATCATAATCTGCCATGGTAAAGGCAGGCATCACCTGGCATTTATAGGTAGCCTTGTGAGGTAGTTTATCGAAGTCTACCATAACCAAAGGCACTATTTTGGGTTGCTTTTTCATGCTGCAAGCAAGTTTAAAAACTCCTGTGCTAAACGGCCCTGGAGATGCCTCTGTTTTGTATGACAGGCCTTCTGGACTAAAGACCAAGCTCGTATCGTTTTCTAAGGAATGGGCTGCCAACGTATAAAATTTTTTGTTTTCCTTTTTTACTTCTTTTTTACTCAAATGATCTGGAGTAAAGTTTTTCGAGTAGACCCTAATGTAGTCAAAACGTTCATAGTATGCCTTGTGATTTGACTCATGTGATAGCGAATGACGCGCTACACGAATACCAGGCGCTTTATAGTATTTGTGAAGCATACCACTAATGTAGTGACTGTCCAATGTGATTTGAAAGTTGTCGGCAGCTATCAAGCTGGAATGGTTGTCCAAATGATTGTAAATAAATATACTCCCTTGTTCATAAGGTAGGTGCTCCGAACCTTTTATTTGCACTTTTAAATCGCTGAAAATAGATTGAAACTGCTGGGCGCTTAACCTTCTTATTTCTTGAGGTGTGAAGGATGAAGGAGCTTCGATTATTTCACGAAAGGCTGCTTTGATACGGTGAAGGAGAAGCTGACTTGGGTTCATTTCAATCATGGAACCATTCCTAACAATAGCGCTTTCACTTGTGCTACGCTTTCAATATAATATTTGGCAGCTGTGGGTTTACGCCCTACTTTAACAGTGTAGGCGTGATCGGGTAAGCTCACAAACATATTTTCGTCTGTGACGTCGTCACCAATGCAAAGAATAAAGTCATAATCGCCTTGGTTTTTGATTTCAAAGACCGCACTGCCTTTATTGACTTGACGATCTACCACTTCAAGGGCTTTGTCCATGTCTAATATTGTTACTTCATCTGAAATTAGGCTCGATAAAACCGTTTTAATTTCAACCACTCTGCCAGCAGCCAGTTCGGGGTCTGTTTTTCTGTAGTGCCAAACCAGGCTATTGTGCTTTTCTTCAATAAAAGTTCCTGGAGTTCTATCTGTAAATGTTTCGAAAATAGGCAACACATCTGCCATCCATTCCTTTTTGCCTGTGACACTTCCATTCCATTCAGCACCTTTTCTTTTTATGTAGTGTCCATGCTCTGCCACAAGTGTAATTGGGAGCTTTGCAAACCACTTGTCTAAAAATGCCTGATCTCTGCCGCTTACTATGGCAATATCGGTATTAGGGAGCCTACAAAGCCTATCGATTATTGATAATAACTTGGCGTCTGGTATTGCTAAATCAGGTTTTTCATTGAAAGCAACCAACGTGCCGTCATAATCCAAAAAAATCATCTTATTCTTTGCCTTAGCAAAGGCTTGAACTAATTTTTGTTGGGTTCCGTTGTGAATTTTAGGAATTTGTATCTCCTCTTTGATCTCGTTTTTAGATTGAAGTGCTTTCATAAAGTCTTTTGCCCAATAATCAACGGTGTATCGGCTTAATCGTTTTTGCATTCCGATATTGCGTTGTTTTTGTTCCTCAACAGGCATGGTTATGGCTTTCAGCAAGGCGTCTGCCATGGCATTTTTATCAAAGGGATTGATAAGAATCGCCTCGAATAATTCTTTAGAAGCGCCCGCCATCTCGCTCAAAATTAACACCCCATCACCCGAAACTCGAGAAGCAATAAACTCTTTAGCAACAAGATTCATTCCGTCCCGAACGGGAGTTACCATGGCAATATCCGATGTCATGTATAGATCTATTAGATCGTCAAAACTCATTGCTCGATAGTAATACCAAATAGGGGTCCAATTAACCGTTGCGTATTTGCCGTTAATTCTACCTACTAACTCGTCGGTTTCTTTTTTCAATTTGGCATATTCAGGCACATCCGAGCGAGAAGGAACGGTCAGCATCAGCAAGCGAACTTTCTCTAAATACTCTGGATATTTGGTCAAGAAAAGGTCAAAAGCCTCGATGCGGTTTACCACTCCTTTAGTATAGTCTAGGCGATCGATTGAAAGAATCAATTTCCCCGATTCGGCACCTTTTCTATGCAACTCTAATTGTTTTTTTAACTCCGATTTTTCGTTTTCTTTTTGCGCAAGGTGTTCCTTCGCTTTACGGTGAAATTTGTCGTAATCAATCCCCATAGGGAACGTGTCTACCACCACTTCACGAAAGCCATTAATTACCCTATTAAATTGAACTTCTTTGCGTAGAATACGTCGCACAGAGCTTAAAAAATGACGTTCGTAATCATAGGTATGGAAACCTATTAAGTCAGCGCCAAGCATTCCTTCTAAAAGGGCTTCGCGACAAGGGAATGTCCTGAAAATTTCAAATGAAGGAAAAGGGATATGTAGAAAAAATCCAATGTTGACATCTGGGCGTGCATCTTTTATCATTTTAGGGCACAGCATCAGTTGATAGTCGTGTATCCAAACGGTATCGCCAGGTGCAATTTTATCAATTACACTTTGACTAAATTTTTTATTTACCTCAACATAGGTTTCCCAATGTGTCTCACTAAATGTTGAAATTTCTATAAAGTAATGAAATAGGGGCCAGAGGCATTTATTGGCAAGTCCGTAGTAGAAGTTTTCCACCTCCTCTTTATCTAAGAGTACAGGGGCATAATTATTTTCTTCAAGCCCCTTGGCTAGCGGTACCCAAGCTTCAGGTGCAATTTCATCTATGCCAATTCCCGGCCAACCGATCCACAAGGAATTCTCGTGTTCGTGTACGGATTTCATCCCAGTAGCTAATCCACCGCTTGTCGCGGTAAATTTGAAAGAATTTTTTACCTTAGATATTCTAATGGGAAGGCGATTTGAAACGATGATGTTCTTAGCCATTAACAACTTTTAAGTAAACATTTTGAACCACAATGTATGTCAAAAAAAAATGGCGCAAAGCATGCTGACAGCCTAAACTTCGGGATAATTGGAAATTGTAAATCTGCGGCCCTTATAAATGAAGATTCCTCAATAGAATGGTGTTGTTTACCACAATTTGATTCTGCCTCTGTTTTCGGAAAAATTCTCGATCAAAAAATTGGAGGAGAATTTAAAATTTCGTGTGACGAAAGTTATTCTATCTCACAATTTTATATTGAAAAAACCAGCATCTTATGCACGCGTTTTTCTAACGGACACGACGCTTTTGAGGTCGTTGACTACATGCCGCGCTATAAAAAAGAGGACAATGTCTACTATGCACCCCCCCAAATTACACGGCTATTAAGACATCTAAAAGGAGCGCCTAAATATCGCGTTATTTATGACCCGCGATTGGAATATGCTGTTGGTGAAACAAAAAACTTTGTCAAACCCCATTTTCTTGTCAGTGTGGTAGACGACAAAAATTACGACACCTTGTTTTTGTATACCGATTTAGATAAAAATGCCATGCTAAATGGTACCGAACTTACACTTACACAAGACCACTTTATGAGTGTGTCTTACAATGAAAAAATCCATATACCTACACTAGAACATACTTGCTATGAGTTTGAGCGCACCAAAGTTTATTGGTTAAATTGGTGTCATAAAACACCTTCTTTTAAGCACTACAACGAAGAAATATTACGAAGTGCAATGACCTTGAAGTTATTGACCTTTGAAAAGACAGGTGCGGTATTAGCGGCAGCGACTACTTCTTTGCCCGAAACCATTGGCGAAGTACGGAATTGGGACTATCGTTTTTGCTGGATTAGAGATGCTTCAATGGTAATCAAAGTGATTGCAAAACTGGGGCACAACCAAATTGTCAAAAACTTTATCCGCTATATTATAGATTTGGTTCCCGACAAAAATGAAAAACTACAGATCATGTACGGCATCAGCGGAGAAAAAACTTTAACCGAAGAAACCTTGGCGCATCTTGACGGTTATCAAGGCTCAAAACCCGTACGCGTTGGCAATGCAGCTTACATCCAAAAGCAAAACGACATTTATGGTATTCTGATGGATGTTATTCACTATCAAATTGAAAGCTACACACAAGATGATGAAAAGCACGAGGAACTGTGGACCATTGTAAAGTCTATTGTTTGGGTGGTGCGAAAAAATTGGCAACTGGCTGATAAGGGGATTTGGGAGTTTCGGCATGAAGATCGCCACTTCACCTTTTCTAAGCTCTTGTGCTGGGTAGCCGTTGATCGGGCTATAAAAATCTCAACGCTGATTGAGGGTGGTAAGTCTGCAGCCAAATGGGAGTCGCTTCGAGAAGAAATACACAACGACATCATGAACAACGCCTGGAATAAAGAAAAACAGGCCTTTACACAATCTTACCAGTCCGAACATCTTGATGCATCTGTTTTATTGATGGAATACTATGGTTTTATTGAAGGCAAAGACCCTAAATACGTCAAAACGGTTAAGGCCATTGAAAAAGAATTGATGCACGAAGGCCTTTTGTATCGCTATAAAAACGAAGATGATTTTGGCTTGCCCAGTTCGTCCTTTACGGTCTGCACGTTTTGGTTTATTAATAGCTTATATAAGATTGGAGAAGAAGAAAATGCTAAGGTGCTTTTTGATAAACTACTAGGCTACAGCAACCATTTGGGGCTTTTTAGTGAAGATATAGATTTTAGCTCAAAAAGGCTGCTTGGGAACTTCCCCCAAGCATATTCACACCTCGCCCTAATTGACAACGCATTGAACTTTAATTAGGGTTTAAGCTAGAAACGTTGATTTAACACGCTTTTTGATGGGGTGTGTTAGAGCCCAGCCAACAGGTTTCCTAGGCCGTCTTTAAACTGAAAACCTTCCATGGTTCGGTATTTGTTTAGCTTTTTGTTTGCCTCAAGCCCCCACAATAAAAATTCCATCATAAAAAATAGGTCTTCAGTAAGGCAATCTGCTTGATGTGTAGCCACAAGTTCTTTTAAGTTGGGAACGCCTTTCAAGGTGTCGTGATATATATTATCAGTAAGGCTGTCTTCTAGAAATAATTCATTGTCTGAGTAGAACCACCCCAGTAACTGGTCATAAGGACCTTCTTCATCTTGTTTCTCTAACTTCTTAATTTCTGGAAAATAGGTTGGGAATAAGGTTTTTACAGCTTGGTTGATTAAGTGAAAAGAAATCTGCTCTGCTCCTTCTTGCTCGCCTTCGTAGACCAATTCCACTTTTCCATTTATAGCAGGGATAATCCCCAAAAAATCAGACATTCTGACGCAGGTGTTTTGCTCACCAGACAACAGCATGCGGCGTTCCGCAGCACTCATTAGGTTTTCAAAAGCTGTAATACTCATACGGGCACTCACACCGCTTTTAGCATCTACATATTCACTTTTTCTTGCTTCAAAACCTATCTGCTCTAAAATATCACGAGCCAATTCTGGAACATGAATCGCCTCTTGAACAGCTTTGTTGGTATGGGTTTCCTGTCGAGTGATGGCCTTGGCCGTAGCAAGGTTGTGCGGATAGTGTGTCAAAATTTGAGAACCAATACGATCTTTTAGCGGGGTTACAATACTTCCCCGATTGGTATAATCTTCAGGGTTGGCCGTAAAGACAAACTGGGTTTCAATAGGAAGTCGGAGTTTAAAGCCACGTATCTGAATTTCTTTTTCTTGTAATATGGAGAAAAGTGCTACCTGAATCCGCGCTTGCAAGTCAGGCAATTCATTTAAGACAAATATGCATCGATGAGCTCTTGGAATCATGCCAAAATGAATCACGCGCTCGTCGGCATAGGACAGCTTTAGGTTGGCTGCTTTAATAGGATCTACATCACCTATTAGGTCGGCTACGCTTACATCTGGTGTAGCCAGTTTTTCAAAGAAACGATCGTCTCGATGCAACCAAATGATAGGAGTATCGTCTCCTTTTTCTGCAATGAGCGCCTTAGCATAGTTACTTATAGGTGCTATGGGGTCATCGTTTATTTCAGACCCTTCCACTACAGGTACCCATTCGTCTAAAAGTTGTGTGAGTTGTCGTGCAAGTCTTGTTTTAGCTTGGCCTCTCAATCCAAGTAAATTGATACTATGACCGGAAAGCAATGCGCGTTCTACATCGGGAATAACTGTGTTTTCATAGCCCAAAAGCCCTTCAAATGTTGGCGCTCCACTTTGCATACGTGCCCTTAAGTTTTTTGCCAGTTCTTGTTGAATGGAAAGGGATTTGTAATCTGTTTTTTTTAGATCCCCTAGTGTCTTGCTTTTTTTCATTTATCTCAATCGTTTTTTTCTGTTCTGTTCATAGTCTTCAAAAATCATTTCACCTAAGCCTTTTAGGCCAGTAAAAAATGCCTTGCCTTTGTTCGCTTCTGTAAAGTTTCGCACAAATTCTTTTAAATAGGAGTCTTGTGCTATCATAAATGTGGTGATGGGGATGTGAAGTTTTCGGGCCTGACGCGCCATATTGTAACACTTGTCCACAATATGGTCGTCTAACCCCATGCTGTTTTTGTAGTAAGACCCATCTGGGTTTTTAAGACAGCTAGGCTTACCATCGGTTATCATAAAAATTTGCTTGTTGCTGTTTTTCCTTCGTCGCAACAAATCCATAGCAAGTGTTAGGCCCGCCACGGTGTTGGTGTGATAAGGTCCTACTTGCAAGTAGGGAATGTCTTTGAGTGCAATGGGCCAGGCATCATTTCCAAACACCAATATATCTAGGGTGTCTTTGGGATACCGTGTGGTGATAAACTCAGCAAGTGCCATGGCTACTTTTTTTGCTGGAGTTATGCGGTCTTCTCCGTATAAAATCATGCTATGACTGATATCAATCATCAAAACCGTGCTCATTTGAGTATTGTAGTAACTATCCTCCACTACTAGGTCGTCGTGATGTAAGGTAAAATCATCTCCTGCTGTGCGTATTTGTGCATTGCGCAAGCTTTCGGTCATGGATATTTTCTCAAGGGGATCGCCAAATTGATACGCTTTAAATTCGCCTGTATCGTCTGCGCCCTGCCCGGTGCTTTTGGTTTTATGGTTGCCGTTGCCTGCTTTTTTAAGTTTGCCAAAAATTTGCTTTAACGCGTGTTCACGCAACAGCTTTTCTGTTTTGGCAGTGAGGGACATCCCTTTTCCGTCGCCAGTGCCATCGCCTTTTGGCTGTATATAAGCTCGTTTTAAGAGGTCTTCGATAAAATCATCTATGGTATATTCTGAGTTGGTTAGCCCATATTCCTTGTCCAGTTCACGCAACCAATCAATGGCTTCGTCAAAATCACCAGAAGTATGCGTAATCAACTCTTTGAAAATTTCAAAAAGACGTTCGAAAGGCGTTTGATGCTTGGGTATGTGTTGCGTAAACGTAATACCGGCAGCGGACAAGTTTAATTTCATAGCATTGTAAATGTACTAAAATCATTCCCAATTTTAAACTCCTTTATTTCAATAACTGAGCTATTACAAAATTGGTACCTTTGTGAAAATTGCTTATGAAAAATCTGGTTATTGTTGGTCACCCGGACCAATACTCCTTTTGCTATAATGGGATCTTTAAAACCATCGTTGAAAGCCTAGAAAAAGCGGACGAGGATATTGAAATCATCGACTTATACCGCGACAGCTTTACCCGTCCAAGAGATACTGTAATTGGCAGGTATAAAGAATTGGTTACTTGGTCTGATCGTATTTATTTTGTTTCACCCGTATGGTGGTTCAGACTAACCCCTCGAATGGAAATCTTTTTTGATGAGGTGCTAACCCCTGGCTTTGCCTATCAGTTTGTCAATGTCACAAAATTATACGCCTATCCAAAGTCGTTTTTGAGTGACAAAAAAGTACGGACTTATGTTACGCATGGTGCGCCAGCGCTTCCTGTAAAAACCCTATACCTCAACTCGGTAAAATTACGCCTAGTAATGGGTGTTTATTCGTTTGTTTTTGGGTGGAAACTTGCGCTGTTTACCAAAACCAAGCAATTTTGGTCAGTCCCTTTTGTTTCAGATAAAAAGCGCAAAAAATATTTAAGCGTTGTTAGCAGAGATGTACAGCGCGATATTAAAAAAGGAAAATAGACATTATGAAAAAGACAACTATTATACTTATTTCAGCTATATTGAGTGTTCATTCTATAACTGTGGCACAAGACACCGAAATACAACCCTACGAAGTAATCAAAGCTATTGACAGTGTTGAAATTCGATTTTATCCAAGCGCAACACTGGTTCAAACAAGTGGCGGCAATAACTTTGGCAAATTGTTCCGCTATATTTCGGGCAGTAACGAGGCTGAAGAAAAAATTGCCATGACGGCACCCGTGTATATGAATAAAGACAAATCCGAAATGGCTTTCGTAATGCCACTTGATGTGCATCAAAAAGGAGCCCCTGAACCCATGGGTGAAAATGTGTCACTGCGCATAACCGAACCGCGCTATGTAGCTGCCATACGCTATGGAGGATACACGAATACAAGCAAAGAAGCCATACACACAAAACGTCTTCTGAAAACCCTTGAAGACAACAGCATTGAAGTCAAAGGAGCTGTTGAGTATTTGGGCTATGATAGTCCTTATAAATTCTATAACCGTCGCAATGAGGTTATGGTGGAAATTGCCGTCAACAAATAAAAAAAACCTAACATGCCTATAGAAGAAAAACTCAATGCGTGGTCGCATGCTTTGGGTGTAGGCTTTGGAGTAGCCGCATTGGTCTTCATGCTTTTGGACGTCGATCAAACCAACCCTTATGGGCTATTTAGCGTTATTGTTTATGGGCTTTCTATCATCTTGTTATTCTTGGCTTCCACTTGCTATCACGCCATAACGGCAAGCAAACGGAAGCACTACTTTCGGGTTGCCGATCACATCAGCATCTACTTACTTATTGCGGGCACCTATACTCCTGTGCTCTTGATTGCGATTCCAAATGGCTTGGGATGGATACTGTTTTGGGTAGTTTGGGGCATCGCTGCCTTTGGACTCATCTTAAAGCTTTTTTTTACAGGGCGTTTTGAACGTTTTTCTACCTTTTTATACCTGGCCATGGGCTGGCTAGCCATTATACCTTATAGCGAGCTAACTACGGCGCTAGATACCAAGGCCTTAACCTTACTGATTAGCGGAGGAGTGGCCTATACGGTTGGCATACTGTTCTATGCTGTCGAAAAAATTCCCTACAACCATTTTATATGGCACCTATTTGTATTGGGTGGTGCAAGCTGCCATTTCTTTATGGTGTATTTGTATGTGATTTAAAATTTTGACCAGCATATATACTTCAACGCGTAAATACGCCTCTTAATCCCCTTCGTTTTTCTATTTTTGCCAAAACCTTTAGATGAATATTCTTATCCTTGGCAATGGCGGAAGAGAGCACACCTTTTGTTGGAAGCTTTCCCAAAGCGTACTTCAACCCAAATTAATTATTGCCCCTGGAAATGTGGGCACTGCACAACTGGGCACCAACATTGACATCAATCCCACAGACCTCGAAGCCGTAGCTACAGCTGTTAGCAGCCATGCCATTGACCTTATTTTAGTGGGGCCCGAGGCACCGCTAGTCGCAGGTATTCACGACCATATTGCTAATCATCCTACACTAAGCCATATCCCGGTGATTGGCCCAAAAGAAGAAGCTGCAAAACTAGAAGGTAGTAAGGCATATGCCAAGGCTTTTATGGAGCGACACAACATCCCTACTGCGCCCTACAAACAATTTAATGCTGCTAATCTTTCAGAAGGTTTGGCTTATTTGGAAAGTATTCCTGCTCCCTATGTGCTAAAGGCCGATGGTCTTGCTGCAGGAAAAGGCGTGCTCATCATCCATGAGCTAGATGAAGCCAAAGCAGCACTTACCGATATGCTCGCCAACAAGAAGTTTGGCGCAGCAAGCGAACAGGTGGTTATCGAAGGTTTTTTAGACGGTATTGAGCTTTCTTGTTTTGTGCTTACCGATGGTGAAAGCCATGTAACCTTCCCCTTTGCCAAAGACTACAAACGTATAGGTGAAGGCGATACGGGACTAAACACAGGTGGTATGGGTGCTGTGTCACCTGTCCCCTTTAATGACCCCGTTTTCAAACAAAAAATTCACGATCGTATCATAACCCCAACTATGGAAGGGCTTAAAAAAGACAAGCTTGATTTTGTTGGCTTTGTCTTTATTGGTCTTATCCGCGTTGGTAACGATCCCTTTGTGATTGAATACAATGTACGCATGGGTGATCCCGAAACCCAAGTGGTCTTGCCACGCATCCAAAATGATATGGCAGAATTGCTGCTGGCTACTGGCGAAAAGCGTTTACACGAAGTAGCCCTTCACATTAGCCCACAAGCTGCAGCAACCGTAGTTGGTGTGTCGGGTGGATATCCAGAAGCCTACGAAAAAGGAAAGGTTATATCTGGTTTAGCTGGCGATGGGCTGATTTTTCAAGCGGGAACTACTAAAGTTGATGATCAAATAGTAACACATGGCGGAAGGGTTTTGGCATCAACAGGATTTGGTACCGATGTACAAGAGGCACTCACAGAAGCATACAGCAACCTATCAAACATTTCGTTTGAAGGAATGTATTTCCGAAAAGATTTAGGTTTCGATTTATAGAAACGAGTGAGAAGTAGAGTCAAAGTCCTCCTCGTTGTTGTCATTAAATTTCTTTAACTGACGTAACCAATAGAACAGGCCTGCAAAACCAATCATCAAGAACAACCAATTGAAGGCATTGGCAGCAAACCAATTGCTAGCCCCTAACTCACGTAGCATATTTAGGGGAATAAAAAGAATATCTTCAAAAAGGAAGGCAATTGCTTCAAAAATGGCTTTCATAATCTTGGTTTTACCTTGCAAAAATACACCTAAAGTTGGCACAATGCAAATACATGACAGCTTTTAGATTTTGCGCTATCTTTGGAAAAATTTCTGTTATGAATTCTGCTCATGCTTTTCAAATTTTTGAAACATGTATTTCGAAATACCACGTTTTAGACCGTGTTGATCAGCCCTTTGAAAATCTCTTCGAGCCTAAAAGTCTTGATCATTTATTATACCGAAAAAACTGGATTGATACCGTTCAATGGCACTATGAAGACCTCATTCGCGAGCCTAGTATAGACCCCATTGCGGCCTTAGAACTGAAACGTAAAATTGATGCTTCGAATCAAGACCGCACCGATATGGTAGAATATATCGACAGTTATTTTTTGCAAAAATTTAGTTCGGTAACGCATTTAGATGGTGCGACTATCAATACCGAAAGTCCGGCTTGGGCCATAGACCGCTTATCTATTTTAGCACTTAAAATTTATCACATGCAAGAGGAAGCCAATCGCGCTACTGCCTCAGACGAGCATCGTGCTGCTTGTACTAAAAAACTTGCTGTTTTAATGGAGCAAAAAACAGATTTATCTACCGCCATAGACCAGCTTCTCGCTGACATGGCAGCTGGCAAGAAATACATGAAAGTATACAAGCAAATGAAAATGTACAATGACGAATCCCTAAATCCCGTCCTGTACCAGAACAAATCGTAATGGCTGCCAAACACATCATGGTGCTTCGTTTCTCGGCTTTGGGCGACGTTGCCATGTGTTTACCTGTGCTGCGGTGCTTGGTGCAAACCTATCCGGAATTGCGTATAACCGTGGTCACACGAAAACGCTTTGCACCTATCTTTACAGAACTCCCCAATACTGCTGTTTTTAGCCCTGATTTTAGTGTTACGCACAAAGGAGTTACAGGGCTTTACCGGCTTTACAAAAGCCTGCTTGCACTACAGCCAAATGCCGTTGCAGATTTGCACAACGTATTGCGTGCCAAAATACTCCGCAGCTATTTCGCTCCCCGATTTTGGATACGAAAAGCTGTACTTGACAAAGGTAGAAAAGCCAAAAAACAACTTACAAGAGCGCGTCAAAAAACCTTGGTCCCCTTAGTTCCCCAAGTTCACCGCTATGCCCAAGTATTTGAACGTTTGGGCCTGCCTATTTCGCTTGATAGCCATGAATTTCCGCCAAAACCAATTTGCCCAAATACAGCGGCGCTAAAGCCAGACCAAAACAGAAAGTGGGTTGGTGTAGCCCCTTTTGCTGCTCACACAGGCAAGCAATACCCCCTTGATCTGATGCAAAAAGTCGTTGCCTTTTTACAACAAGATTACCAAGTTATTTTGTTTGGTTATGGCCGTGAAGAGCGTGCACAACTTGACGTTTGGGCAAAGGCCTACAAACATGTGGTAAATGCAACCAGTGTATATGCTTTTGATGCAGAGTTGCGTCTTATCGCCCAGCTCGATTTGATGATTTCCATGGATTCAGCTAATGGACACTTGGCTGCCAATTACAACGTCCCTGTTCTCAGCCTTTGGGGAGCTACACATCCTTGTTTGGGCTTTGCCCCTTTTGGGCAAGCAAACGCCAATAGCCTTACAGCAGATCGCCAACAATATCCGTTCTTGCCAACTGCTGTTTACGGGAACAAAACCCGTCGTGGGTATGAAGATGCTATGCGAACCATTGACCCCAAGACAGTAATCGAATTGGCATTAGAATTATTGAACAAAAAATAAGCAGTAAAAAATCTATATTTGCTCTG
>OBMK010001604.1_pt1 | contig 18729 bp, 29 predicted proteins | sample 1539081 | NCBI WGS metagenome assembly OBMK01 (sample SAMEA3355528, study PRJEB22509) | marine metagenome | biome: marine; feature: river plume; material: water | place: USA | collected 2010-08-07 | depth 0.5 m | reverse complement strand
CTCTTATCACACGATACACATTCAACCATTCCATACTCATCTGCGGCAGAGATTCGTGCCAATTTCTGTATTGCAGTCAAACACTTGGATCGTAGTGTAGCAGCCATCAGACACCCTCTTTTGGAAAGTAAGCGCGTATTTGGTGCTTGTCCTGCAGCCATGAAGATAAAGACTGAGCAACCTCTGAAAGCTCTTTAGTGCTTAAGTCTCTGCTCGACTTGGTGCCTGGGAACAATGCTGTTTGTACTGGCTTCCACATATGTGCCTTCACATTTTCTTTTGTCCAAGGTAACTCTACCTTTGATTTTAACACAGGGCTTGTAACCTCGTACCAATAACCAGCATTATTGCATTTGTTTGCTATGTCATTACAGAATGAATGCAGCGCATTGTTTTGCTTCAATGTCCTTGGTGGGCGCGTGTAGTATTCAACTAAAACATAAGAATGTTTTTCATACATTTCATCCAGGTCATGCTTAAATTGATCAAGTCTTTTATCGCTGTTAATTGTAAAGCCTGCAGGCATTATCGTATCCTCTTCTTTAACCATCTAGCACTAAATAATATCGTGTAGTTTTCAATAGCGGATTTACTTACAGTTATACCTAGTGGGCCAATAAGTTTCTTAGGTTTATATTCTCTCTTGAGCCTTTCCCCTCCATAATTTTGGTAAGCAGAGGTTGGCCTAACATGATGTTCATTAAAAAAATCGCTGGTCCCTATTCTTTTTTGGAGGGCATTAGGCTTTATACCTGTAATTTTAGAAAGCTCAACAAGGGTGTAGATCCTGCCATTCTCAAAGCCATCTTTATCACCTACAAACTTAACCTTCTTAGTTCTGTCAGGCATAATCTTTGAAGAACCTTTTTGCTTCATAGTCCATACTTCCTTTAGAGTGAAATGTTTCAATAACGGTAAATCTGCAATTACCAGGACGCTCCATATCTTTTGCTGTCAGCACGTATAACTTATGTCCTGTATCTAGTGCTAAGTATGCATTTTCATTTAATGAATGCTGTATAAAATGTGCCTCTTCAACAGCGGCCTCAGTATCAGTAAACACTTGAATCATATCATTCTCCTAGTTAAACAATGCTTTCATTTCATCAAGAGCCTTCCGTCCTGCTTCTTCAGCTACTGACTTATCATGCCCAATCAATGCGGCTGGTGGCTCATAAGGGCGATGTAATGCCCTTACTCTGTTAGCGTTTTTAATAGCGCCTATGATCAGGTCAAGGTTAGGCCAGTCAAAGTCAGAGTTAGCATTAGCACGTTGTTCTTTGATAAACACTATGCCCTTGTCTATCTCTTCACGACTGAACTTACCAATCACTGCAGCGTTCATTCTTTTAGCTGCGATTAACATCTCATCAGGGAAAGTCACGGACATCTTCTTCTCTCCAAAGACAACAGATAACAATCCAAACAAGTAATTAGTTGCCTGCTTTTCCTGTGGTGTCCTCTCAGGCTCAGAAGTCGGCTTCGATGTTAAGCCACTTACTTCCCGCTGTATTAGTTGATTTATGTCTTTCATTTCTAGCTCCTGTTTTTTCCCATGTCCGCACTGCAGCCTTCCAGTCCTTCATCTTGCTCTTACCAACCACCCATCCTTTCATTGTGTAAAAGTCCATGAACGTATCAACATCAACTTTGTTTGACCTTTCTCTGCAGTAATCACTAACCCACTCTCTTGGGGGCGGTATCGTCCCCTTATTTACTTTATTATTAATTGTATTATTAACTGTAGTATTAACTTTGGTCTTTTCGTCAATAGGGTGTACATTTTTTTGTAAAGGGGTATTGATTATTTCGTCTATACCCTCCCCATTAATTTTTATATACCTATTAAGGATTTGCTTACTACCCTCTTTGTATTGCAGTTGTACTGTGAGGTATCCTCGTGTCTTAAGCTGTCCTATCCAGCCACTCACTGTTGTCTTGTCTACTTCATAAAGATCAGCAAAGTATTGATTGCTCGCCCAACAGTAGCCTTCTTTGTTGCACAGCGCAGTTATCTCTGCGTACAACAATCTAGCCAGTGGCTTCAACGTCTTGTCATAGCGCACATCAGCAGTAAGGATAGCGTAGTAAGATGGCTTCTCCATTATTCACCCGCTGCAATAAACTCAGATACTTTGACCTCAAACATGTTAGCCAGCGTCTGCAGTGTCGCGCAGCTTGGAGATCTGTGCTTATTCCTTATTAACGAAACAGTACTTGGGTGAAGGTTTGACTGCCTGCTAAGATCAGCCTGGATCATTGCATGCTTTTCCATGTAAACATTAAGTGATTTATTTATATCCATCTTTGACTCCTTAAGTGTGAGCTTGAATAATAACTACTGCCTTTTTAATTTGCAAGAAAAGTTTGCATTATGTAAAAAGATATGTAAAATGAAAATACAAACAACAGGAGATACACATGAACAATTACGAAGATCCAGCAAGAACAGGCCCTCCCGAAGATGGCAACATCTACATTAACCTAATGATGGAAAGTTTCTCAGATTACGAGAGAGGCGAGTATGACTGCGTACATGGTCACGATGCTGAAGACGGAGAGTCTGACAAATACTACCAAGGATATGCTCAACAGTATGCAGTAGAGCAGAATCAGGGTGCAAAAAGTGACTAAACAAGAACATTGGGATATGCTGCTTGTCAGCAAATATCGACGTTACCCTCCAAAGATGGCAGCTTTAGTTATTACGTTTGCAAAAAAATACAAACCTGAATTTATCGTTAATAATAGAATTGATGAAAAAGGTGTTCAATGGTTTAACGGGCTTGAGCTTAAAAGATGCAGAGATAGAATTAAAACTGATGAGCTTGCTTTTATATCTTGGACTATGCCATTAGATACATTTATTGGCGTTCACTCTTTATCTCTTCAAACCGCTTTGGAGCAGTGCTTGACTGGCAAACAAGACAAAGCTGATGTTTTAAATGCTATACATTTATATAAATGGGTAAGACGAAATCTTAAAAGTCGTACTGAAAGAAATCGGAAAAACAAAGCTAAGGACAAAAAATTATTTAAAAGTAATTGGGAAAAAAATAATGAAGGCGAGAAGTATGGTTCTCGATTGAGAATTCATTTTAGAGAAAACGACACCGCAAACAACTGGAGTACAGTGAAATGAAATCAAGTGAACAGGTAAATGAATTGGCAACAGCATTGTGTAAAGCTCAGGGTGATATGGGAGGAGCAGTAAAAGACAGCTCTAATCCATTCTTTAAATCTAGTTATGCTGATTTAACATCAGTCATTAAGGCGATCAAACAACCGTTCTCTGATAATGGATTGAGCTATACGCAGTTTCCTGTAAGCAATGAGCATGGTGTGGGAGTTTCTACTCGATTAATGCACACATCTGGACAGTGGTTAGAGATGGAATACACTCTTCCTACTGTAAAGAAAGACCCGCAAGCATCTGGTAGTGCCATTACGTACGCAAGACGCTACGCTCTGCAGTCTATTGCAGGAATTCCAACGGCTGATGATGATGCGGAGTCAGCTATGCTTAGGGGTGCAGCCAATGACACTAAAATTAACAGCACTCAAGCGGCAAAATTAAAGGCATTGCTTGAGGTTACTCAGTCTGATGTTAATAAGTTTTGCAAGGCATTTAAATGTCCGACTGTTGATGAGATGAAGGCGGTGCATTTTGATCAGGCGCTCTCAGCATTAAAGCGTAAAGCTGATGCAAATTCTTAAGGCTGAACAAGGAACGAAGGCATGGCTGAATGCTCGGCTGGGCCGTCCTAGTGCTAGTCAATTCCATAAGTTAATAAAGTCTAACGGAAAGCCAAGTGCCTCTGCCTCTGATTACATTAACACTATGGTTGTTGAAAGAATATCTGGCATGTCTAAGCCTGTATTTGTTACAGACTGGATGACCAGGGGCAATGAGCTTGAGCCAGATGCGCGTAATCTTTACTCTCTGATTACTGACAATGAAGTAGAGGAAGTAGGATTTATCCTGGATGATAGTGGTGAGTTTGGCTGCAGCCCTGATGGATTAGTTAGCGAAAACGGTAAGCCAGTAGGCGGTTTGGAAATAAAGTGTCCCGCACCTGGAAACCATAAAACGTGGAGCAAAAAGAAAGTTTGCCCTACAAAGCATTATGCTCAGGTCCAGGGCTGCATGTGGATTTGTCAGCGTAATTGGTGGGACTTTATGTCTTATCACCCAGATATGGACGCTTTTATTGTGCGAGTAGAGCGCAATCAAGAGTTCATTGACAAACTGGCCGAAGAAGTTGACAAGGCCGTAACTGAAATTATATCTGAAACAAGGAATTTATTATGAAAGTAGGCGTGTCAGTCTCTATAGACTTAAAAAAATTGGATTTAGAACGCTGTCCTGTAGTGACCAAGAAAGATGGCACTGAGGCTAGGTATCTCAACATGACAACCTTTGTTGATACTGTTGAGCAAGACCAATATGAAAATAATGGCTTTATCGCACAATCTCAAAGCAAAGAAGAGAGAGAAGCAGGGGGAGAGCGACCGCCCATTTTAGGAAATGTTAAGGTTTTCTACACTGATGGAGAGTCAGCGCCAGTACAATCTAACTCTGCCCCAGTCACTGAAGATATTCCTTTCTAGCCAAGGCTTCCTGTAGCCTGTTAGCAGGACTGACCCACCTGTGGCGCAAACGGGTCATACCGTAAAGGCATTTTGCATATGATTGAAATACATTTGTATGAATAACAGTAATGATTATAATCGCACCTCAAACTTAGGGGGTGGTGATAAAATGTTGATTTATATGGTAGTATTCGTGGTCTGTGGGCTTTTAGCAGTAGCGAAAGATGATTTAGAGCGCCCTTAGTGGCGCTTTTTTTTGGAGAAAAAAATGAAACATATGATAATACCAGATACTCAGGTCAAACCTAACTCACCTACTGACCACCTAAGATGGGCAGGATTGTATGCGGCAGAGAAAAAGCCAGATGTTATTGTTATGATAGGGGACTTTTTTGACATGGAATCTTTATCAGCATTCGATGTCGGGACGCGTGGCTACGAAGGAAGGAGGTATATTGCAGATATTGAGGCAGGGATTGCGGCAATGAAGGTATTGTTAGAGCCTATCAGGCAGGAACAAGCCAAACTAAAGCACGATAAAAAGAAACAATGGAACCCTCGCATGGTGTTTACCCTTGGGAACCATGAGAACCGCATAGCTAGAGCAGCAAATGCAGACCCAAAACTAGATGGGCTGATTGGTTTTAAAGACCTACAGTTAGAGGAAATGGGATGGGAGGTTTACGGCTTCCTGGAGTGTTGCGTCATAAATAACATTGCGTACCAACATTACTTTACCAGTGGCATAATGGGGAGGCCAGTAGCTAACCCTACTTTGATGCTAAACAAGATGCATATGTCTACGGTGCAAGGGCATGTCCAGGATAGGGCTATTAGCTTTGCAAGACGAGCGGATGGTCAGCGTATGACTGGTATTTTTGCAGGAATATTTTATCAACATGATGAGGATTATCTTACCCCGCATAATAACTTGTCATGGCGTGGCATATGGATGCTGCACGAGGTAAATGATGGGTCGTTCGATGAAATGCCAGTAAGCCTAGATTACCTACGCGGAAAATACGAGAACAAATGATGAATAAATGGAAAGAGCTGCAGAAGTCTTACCCCGCGATAGAGCCAAAAATAGAAAATTATGAAAATACTAATTTCCAAGAGGTGGCAGACTTAAGTTCAAAATCAACAAAAATTAACGATATGGTCAATAATCCGAGCCATTACCAAGGTGAAATAGAATGTATTGATGCTATTCAGGCTAGTATGTCCAAAGATGAATTTGCGGGCCATTGCAAAGCATGTTGTATAAAGTATTTATGGCGTTACAAGTCCAAGGGAGGCATAGAATCACTAGAAAAGGCTCAATGGTACCTATCAAAGCTCATAGACACCGAGAAAAACGCATTGTAAGCGTTTCTAAGGGCATTTAAGGGTCTAACCCATGCCAACCCATAGGGTATAAAAAAGCCCCCAATTAAGGAGGCTAAAACCTGTTTAAATGGCTATAGATTACCAGCAATATACATATGATAACCCATGACCAACACCGCTACGGTCAATCCCGCTATAAAAGAAACGGTTATATCTGCTCTATGCGTTGATTTAACGGCCTTATTATGGGCCTTCATTGCGATATACCTAGCCGCTCTATCGTTCCTATTGCGTACCTTTAACGCTTCAATATTATCTAGTCTCATTTTATGCTACCTCTAAAGTTTGAATTAAGTTTGTTTTAAACTTGGATTTACGCGCACCATGTACAGTTAACGCTATATTCTTTTTGGCTCCATCGCATAACATGCAATCAATACATTGGATACCCTTGCTATCTGCTAAGCATTCGATCTCATTGTCTGCTAGTGCATCGCCTTCCATAGCTACGCGAAACGTACGCGCACCCATAGACTGGTATTTTATAGCTTGTTTAGGACTATCTGCAGACACCTGGCAAATATCAATAAAACGTTGATCGAATTGTTTATGTTTTATTTGGTGGGTGTATCCCGTCCAGGAAATGCCCATTTTAGCAATTGAATTCATAATCTCAAAGGGAGCTGCAGCGGGATCACCATACGCGCCTAATCTTATTTTACGACCTGTTATATAGTCAGAGTGCAAAACAGGATCAAACGTAGGATATAAACCTCTTTTGTATGCTTTATAGATAGCTAATGGAGCATGCCCCAGGTTAACGTAACAAGCACCACCGTTGAACCATCTTTGTGGGCAGTTACCGCATATACTCGAATCTAAACCAATTTTTGCCGCATCTGTGGGTGATATGTCAGACCGTAAAATCCAGGTTTGAACCATTTGCCCAGTCTTGCGGTTTGATGTTTCCATTGTGGCAATTACTACAATCGGTTGCCCATCTAATACGCTGGGACCGTCATATAATACAAACCCTTTTTGTTTAGTGGTTTTTGGTTTGATTTTCTTTTTAGTTAAATATTCCATGTTGTATTACCTCTCTGTTGGTTGGGTTAATTAGGGTAAAGTTCTTCCACATGGTCGATCAGCCAACCATTGATTGATAGATTGTAACCGTTTGTTATTTTTGCGCCCTCAAGATCTAAGCATCTAGCCTCAAACCTCTGGCTAAGATCATCGGCCGCTGTTTCAATGGTTAAACAAGATGACCCGATTTCTATATAGTAATGTCTATTCATGTTGTATTACTCCTAGTTGTTTAAAGTGCTTTTTGTCTTTGTAACATTTTATAATGATCTGGCTCATCTTTTGCCATATTCTTATATGCTTCTCTTAACCATGCATCATCAACATTACCTTTAATAATGTCAGAATGTATCTTTCTAATTTGTACATTGTGAATCTTTAAGATGCCGAACTTTATAAGTAATTGCTTAAACATATCTATTCTCTCTCTGTGTGTGTGGTGTTTATTTTATCTATTTGTTTACATGTGTCAATGTATTAAGTCTTTTTTTTGTAATTATCTTATCTATAAAGCTGCAGAGTGTTATAATTGATCAATTATTAACCAATTATTAACCAGTTATTTATCAATGAATTAGGAGTTTTTTAATTATGGCTAAATTAGGACGACCGAAAGGTAGTGGGAATAAACCATTAAAGCGATTACTGCAGGAAAGGTTAGCGGATAAGTACCCAGATTATGATCCAGTGTTAGAACTAGTAGATGCAACCATCAAGATCAAACAGATTGCTGATAGTACAGGTGAGATTCAAGACTATAAAAGCCTGGTCGATAGCTTAGAAAAAGTAAGTCGCTTCCTGCAGCCCACCCTTAAATCGGTAGAACTGCAGACAGACAACCAGTTAACAGTTAGTGTCACTAGAAAGCGCTTCGATTCAACAACTAAAGATTGACATGTGTCACTGGATAAAAGAGACCCCCCCCTCCGAAGACGCGATGTGTTAGTATACATATGTCCCTCACGAAAAAAAATTGACTATGAAAGTAACTAAGATAAGACCAGACATAGAAGATGCCCTAGAAGCCACTGTAATCGCTTCTAAGAACCATATACTAATAGTGGTAGATGATGATGCAGTAGAGATTAAAAGCACCTTAGAAGACAAAGAGAGCGTATTCTACATTGAATTATGTAAACAAATGATGATAGAGGGTTGGTTATGTGGGAACAGTACGAAATAGACGATACTGATTCAGAGATTATAGAGGCGTTTATAGATGCCTTTATAGATAGGGATTCTGTAGCTATGAGAGAGGTATTGTATTTGTTAACTGACTTTATGGAGGATTTGTATGGGCAAGAGCATGATCCACAAGCTGAAGAAAGAAGATAGAGATAGACACTTTCCTGAGTATAATGGTGGTAAGGGTAGCCATGCCAGGAAAAGCAGTAAGGAAGTAAGAACATCTTATAGCAAAGGTTATGATGCTATTGATTGGAATAAAAAATGAGCCAAGTAGAATACAACTTAATGCCTCAAGGTCAGATCTTACAAGACTTTTCTGACTGCAGAGAAAGAAACTCCTTTATCATGGGGCCGTTAGGTTCTGGCAAGACAGTCCAGTGTATACTTAAACTGTTTGACCTTATGTGTGAGCAAGCGCCTGTTAAAGATAAAGAGCATAAAAACTATGGTGTACGCCTGTCCCGCGTCATTGCTGCACGTAATACGTACTCTGAACTGTTCTCTACTACGATTAAAGACTGGCTAGAGATACACGGTGAGTTAGGTGACTTTAAACAAGGTAACAAGGAGCCTCCTACACACTTCATACGGTTTAACTTAGAAGATGGTACGCGAGTAGAGTGTGATGTTGTCTTTATTGCGTTTGACCGTCCTGAACACGTTAAGAAGGCTAGGGGTATACAGACTACATGGGTGTGGTTAAACGAGACTAAGGAGCATTCTAAGGCTGTTTTAGATATGTTAGACCTTAGACATGGTAGATACCCTTCTCCAAAGGAAGGTGTGCGTCCTACACACCACGGTATGATAGGAGATAGTAACGCCCCTGATGAAGATCATTGGTATTTTAAGTTAGCAGAGATAGAAAGACCTGATGAATGGGCGTTTTATAGGCAACCTGGTGGTGTATTTAAAGATGGCGAGTCTTGGAAGATTAACGAAAACGCTGAAAACTTAATTAATTTGCCTGATGCTTACTATAAAAGAGGGCTAAACGGTAAGACAGATGATTGGATTAAAGTTAACCTAGCCAATGAATACGGCTTTGTGTCTAACGGTAAACCTGTCCATCCTATGTATACTGATTCAGTACACTGTCAACACTTAGAGTTTACGCCTACTAAAGATCAACCTATTATCCTTGGCTTTGACTTTGGGCGTACCCCAGCTTGTGCGTTCCTGCAGCGAACCGCCATAGGACGATGGGTATGCTTTGATGAAATCGTGTTAACTGACTCTGGTGCTGTTGACTTTGCCCCTAGTCTTAAGAGATACATCGAAGAAGTCTACCCTGATCACACGTTTAAAGGATGGGGTGATCCCTCTGGTAACAATAAGAACCAGTCTAACTCTGAAACACCTTTCCAAATCATGCGAGCCGCAGGTATTCCCTGTCAACCTACTGCCTCTAATGATCCTATGAAGCGTAGAGCCGCGCTAGAAGTCCCTATGAAAGAAATGTGTATGGATGGTAAGCCTAGATTCATTGTCCTACCTAAAGCATCTATGATCCGTAAGGGTCTACAAGGTGGTTTCTGCTACCGTAGAGTCCAGACTTCAGGGGAAAGATACACTGATGAGCCTGATAAGAACGAATATTCACACCCTGTTGAGGCTTTGGAGTACGCATTACAAGGTGAAGGCGAGGGTCGTGCCGCATTAAGACGTACTGATACGTTTTCTAAACCTGTAACAGCAAAGATACAAGTAAATGTCTTCTAAGGTTTATGTAATTTTTGAGGATGATCAGCAAAGATGGTGGTCAAAATTCTTAAAAAAAGGCATTAGGCACTGTTATATTGTCAAACCAACGCCAAATTCTTTCATTATCTACGGAAAATCAGTCAAAAGTTTCGATTTATTTACTGTATTAGACCAAAAGAGTATAATCGAGGGTAAATATATAATGAAAAGTTATATACCGAGAGAATGCAGAAGATCATTATTTATGCTTAATACTTGTGTAGGTCACACCAAACAGATATTAGGTATCAACAATCCTTTCATTCTAACGCCATATCAATTATTAAAGCATCTAAGGAGTCACCATGAAGCGGCCTAAAGCACCAGAACCTACGGCACAAGAGAAAGCTGTAGTAGAAAGACAAAGTAGAATGCTCGATGAAGAGATGGAAGAAAGTGAGAAAAGATTAAAAGCCTTGGCTCGTGGTAAGCTAGGGTCTAAGTCTTTGTTAGCAAAAGCTGGTGGTGCAGGTGGACAATCAGGTGTTACACGAGGATTTACTGGGGCTGGGGCTGGAGTTTTTGGAGGAGGTAGCGGAGGAAGCTCTGGGTTACAATCTGGTGCAGGATATACTGCAACTAACACTACCACAAGAAAGGCTAGATAAATGAAACTGCCAAAAGAATTAGGATCATTACAAGATTTAAAAGCAAGAGAGTCTGTAGCGTTTAACAAGATGGCCTCATGGTATGACCTATTAGATGATACTTATGAATACTTCCTTCCTAACAGAAACTTGTTTGACTCTAATACTGCTGGCTCAAAGAAAATGGATCGTATCTTTGACTCTACTGCTATTGAAGCTATCCAACAAGGAGCGAGTAAGCTACAAGAAAACATCGCCCCTATCTGGAGTAACTGGGCAACCTTTGCTCCATCTTTAAATGTTGTTAAGCAGTTAGAGACTGGTGAGTTTGATGTCTCTGAAGAAGACATAAGAAAAAACTTAGAAGAACAAGCAGACATTGTTTTTGATTTTATTAACCGTTCTAACTTTGCTACACAGTTCTATGAGCATGCTCTTGATCTGTTAGTCGGTACAGGTACGTTACGTATTGATGAGACTGACAACACGAATATGCCAATAGTGTTTAACGCTATTCCACAAAAAGGTATTGCGTTTGAAGAAGGGCCGTATGGTTCTATTGAGACACACTGGCGTAGGTTTAACGTAAAAGCGCGTAACCTTAAAAGACAGTGGAGAGGCTTCAAGCCCTCAGAAAATGTACAGAATTTAATAGACAATCAACCTGATGCAGAAGTAGAACTCAGTGAAGGCGTTGTGTATATGCCTAAGTCTGAGAAATACTATGGCTGTGTATGGGTTAAAGGTGAAGATCGTATAAGCTGGAAAGAAGACTTTGGCGATTCAAGCCCTTGGGTAACTGGTCGTTACTCTAAAGTCTCTGGTGAGATACGTGGTCGTGGCCCTGCTGTACAAGCACTGCCTGATGTACGCTCACTAAACAAAGTAAAAGAATTTGTACTACAGAAAGCCGCTATTGACCTGTCAGGTATGTATACAGCTACAGATGATGGCGTAACTAACCCCTACAATATAGTTATAAGCCCAGGGGTTGTTATTCCAGTTGGTTCTAACAACTCGTCTAACCCTTCTATCCAGAGATTAGACACTGGTGCTAACCTAGCATTGGCGCAATTTGAAATGCAGGAGCTACAGACTGCTATCAAACGTGCTTTGTTTAACGATCTGCGCGATCCTACTGGTGCTGTGCGTTCTGCGACAGAGGTAGCCATAGAGTCTAGGGAGTTAGCTAAGAGAATCGGTAGTGCATTTGGTCGCTTACAGACAGAAGTTCTTGTTCCTATCCTCAAGCGTGTTGTCCACATTCTTACACGTCGGGGAATACTGCAGCCTTTGAAGTTAGATGGGCGTGACATTGAGATTAAGTTCTTATCACCTCTAGCTAAAGCACAGGATGCTGAAGATATTATCAATGTTCAACAAGCAGTACAGTTTGTCTTACAGAATGCTGGCCCTGATCAAGCTAAGATTGGATTCAAGCAAGAAGACTTTGGAACATGGGTAGCGTCTAAGACTGGAATGCCTGCTGAACTGGTAAGAACACCTACTGAGAAAGCACAGGTTATTCAGGCTGGGGCACAAGCTGCAGAAGCTGGCATGAAGACATCACAACCACCGATGCCTATGCAATGAGTTGGTCAAATATTGATCAACTTGCTGATTCAGAAGTTGCTAAAAAACAAGCAGAAATACGTAAGCGTAATGCTAATGACTTAGCTCAAGCATACCACAGAGTCTTTACAACTGATGATGGAGCGCGTATCTTAGCAGACCTGACCAGAAGGTTTGTATATGAGAACGATACTTCTTTTGGTTCAGAAAATATTAATTATGAAGCCGCTTACCACAATGGTGAGGGTGGGGTAATTAAGTTTTTAATCAATCAAATGAAACAAGCTGAAATCAAATAAGGACTAAGTTATGTCAGAAGAACAAGCCGCTGTACAAAGCGATACCTTGTTAGACAGTGCTACACCAGATCTTGCAGAAGGTGAGTATTTTTTAACCGATGGTATCAAAGGAACTGGTGAAGTACCCGAATGGCTAGATACAAAATATAAGTCTGTAGCAGATCAAGCTAAAGGATATTCTGAGTTATCAAAGAAGTTCGGTGGGTTTAAAGGAACTCCTAAAGACGGTTATACACCCCCTGAAGGCATTGAGAATGATGATGCCTTGTATCAAGAGTTAGAGGCATTTGCTACTAAAACTAACATGAGTGCTGATGCGTTTGGGGAAGCATGGGAACTATTGTCTGCTCAAGATTATGCCGCGCAAGAGGTTAATCAAGAACACGAGCTAGAGAAGTTAGGAGAAAATGCTCAGGAAAGAATTAAGACTGTAGAAGGGTTTATGAAGAACAACCTTGATCCAGAGACTTACGAGCAAGCAAGAGACTTAGTAACTAGCGCAGATACTATTGCACTTGTTGAAATGCTAGTACAAGCTACTGCTCCTGCTAAACTGCCAATGGAGGGAGGTCATAACCCTCAAGGTCTATCTTGGGAATCTATCGAGACAGAAATGTTTAAGAAAGACGAGCAAGGAAACCTTCTAAGAAGTACAAATATAGAACACGAACGCAAGATTCAGAAGATGATGGAAGCGTGGGGCGGTTCAGGTAATTGATTAATATGGGGTAAAAGGTGTATAATCAGTACACTGGATACCCTTTTCCCAAAGGCCCAGTAAATTTAGGTTGAATGCTGACCATTTTTACTGGGTACTCAGCAAAAAACCTTGAAAACTTTTTTTAATACTCTTTTCGAGGAAATCATTATGAGTGCTAATCTATCAGCCGTAGCGTCGATTGAATTTGACAGTATGGTAAAACACGCGTACGCGCAAAAAGGGCTATTGAAGCCTGCTGTAACAATCCGTAACAATGTAGTTGGCGACACCTACAAATTCCGTAACATGGGCAAGGGACTTGCTAACCAAAAAGCAACCTCTGCTGATGTTGTTCCTATGGGCATAAGCTATGCATTTGCAACAGCTACTCTTGCAAACTGGAATGCTCCTGAGTACACAGACATCTTTGACCAAGCTGAAGTAAACTTTGACGAGAAACAAGAGTTGGCAGACACTATTGCTGGCGCTTTGGGTCGTCGTAGTGATCAGCTAGTAATTGATGCTATTGATGCAATCACTCCTTCTTCTACTGTTGCACACGGTAGTGCTGGTCTTACTATGGCTAAGGTCATTGATGCTCAAGTAGCATTGCGTGGTCAAGCTGTTCCTAACGCTAACTTGTATGCCGCAATTAACAGTGCAGGACTTGGCGGTCTTTTGAAAGATGAGAAGGCTACTTCTGCTGACTACCAAGCTGTGAAAGCACTTGTTAGCGGTGGCGTAAATAGCCTAGCTGGATTCCAGTTCATCATTCTTGATGATCGTGCTGAAGGTGGATTGACTGTTACAAGTAACACTGTTGATTCATACTTCTTTAGCCGTGACGCTGTTGGACTTGCTATTGGTATTGACATGAAGACCTCTGTGGATTGGGTTGCACAGAAAACTTCTTGGCTCTGCAACGGCATGATGAAAGCTGGTGCTGTCGTACGTGATGTTGACGGTATCTGTAAAGTTGAGTACAAAGATAACGTATAAGTTGTTTTTGGGTAAACTGATTGGGGGCTTCGGCCCCCTTTCTCAAAGAGGTTAGTATGGCAGAAAAGATTAAGTTAATTTCTAACGCCTTAATATTAATTGGCGATCTGCCAGTTACGTCATTAAGCGGTAATAGCAGAGCAGAGACAGTTGCTAATAACCTATATGACAACATTGTACAGTCCGAAATGTCTAAGTACCGATGGGGATTCTCCAGACGTACAGCACAACTAGCAATGACTCCTCAGACTCCTGTAGGAACTGAATACCAAAATATGTACCAGTTGCCTGCTGACTTGATTAACGTCATTAAGTTAGAGCCAGCAGTACGATACAGAATCTATGGGGATAAGGTGTACACTAATACATCTGGCCCTTTATACATTGATTACACAGCAAATGTTCCTGAGAGCGAATGGCCTGTCTACTTTGCTAAGATGATAGAGTATGCGTTGGCAATGGACTTTGCTCCTTCTATTAGAGACAGTGCGGCATCTGCTGAGATCAATGCAAACAAGTATGTGAACGCATCTCGTATGGCGCGTTACACTGACTCACAACAATATCCTACCGAGCCAATGAGAAGCCAACCATTTATTAATGTGAGGCATTAATGGCTAGATCTAAATTCCTGCAAAGTTCTTTCGTTAGCGGAGAACTATCTCCTTTACTTAAAGGTCGTGTTGATCTTGACCAATACTATCAAGGCATGGAAACTGCTGAGAATGTGCTTATCGTCCCACAGGGAGGGTTAAAGCGTAGAGCAGGAACACAACATATTGACGAAGGCTTAGAGTCTTTTGTCCCATATCTTAGCAGTGACATATCTGGTACAGAAATTCAGATCATGCCTCGCGGTGGTACTGCGGCCAATATAAATGATTTTAACACTGCAACAGTTGCAACTACGGTAGATTCTATTGGAATATTAGGCACTGGCAGTGAAGCGGATTATGTTGTTGCTTATTATGATTTGAGTAGCATCACTAATATAGGCGCTCAAAAAGTTAATTTTATTGATGTTAAAGGTATTAAATTAGTAGGCTCTGTATTGGGCGCTACTGGTGTTTTTAAGATTGAGTTTTCAACTAATGGTGTGGCATGGAATAGTGAATCTATTACAGTATCAAGTTCTGCACAATCTGTAAGAGTTTCTGTTTCTACATCTGCGGCCGCACAGTACAGATACTTTAGGATTATAAGAAAGGGAGATACTGGCACTTTAGGTACAGCGAAAGTTGAGTTAAGCGAATTTAATATACTGTATAATAATGGGTCTGTATCTAATATAAAGACTTTTGACTTTAGCATCGAAACTAATAGACATTATTTATGTGCTGTTAGCGGTGGCTCTATAAATGATTTTTCTTTTACTATTTCATCTGGAACACCAGTAGTAAACAGTTCATATACTGTCAGCGGATCAACATACTTAATTACTTCTATTAACGGCAGTATTATTAGGACTCGCAGGACAGAAGGCACAAGCACCCCTCCTGCATCTGGGACTTTGACAGGCACTCCAAATTTAAGTTACAGCGCATTTAATAATATCCCTGCTGTTGGCGGAAACATGGCTCTTTATTATGTGCCTGAAGCGTTAAGTACAAGTTTAGTGTCTTCTAACTGGTATCCTGTAGCAAATTTAATAGTTCCTTTTAAGTCTAGTGAAGTACCTCATGTACGTGATGTTCAAACAGAAAACGTCATGTTAATGTTCCATGAGGATCATCATCCTAAAAGAATAATAAACACAGGTGGTGACGTATTTACTATTGACGACATTCCTTTTCTTAATGTGCCTCAGTACGATTATGATGATGCGTCTAGCCCTACGCCTACAAGTTATGTAACAACGATGACGTTAACGCATTTTGATCCAGGCGATAGATTCCAAATAGATGTCGAAGGCGTGTTAAGTAAAAACATAACAGTAACACAAGATGCAGTATCAACTGCCGCAAACATAGAAAAAAACTTGCAAGAAATGCCTATTTTTGGTGATACAGGTGTCACAGTTACAGGCGGTAATAGTGTATTTACAATTACAGTTGGCGGTGAGTCTGCTAAATCTTTTGAGTTATGGTCTGGGTTTGCAACATCAGATGCTAATTCTAGTGGCAGTCACATTAATACAGTAGGGTTTGTTTTAGTTACGCCAGGAGTACCTAGAAAAGAAGATGTATGGTCTGCTACTAGAGGATACCCTAAGACTGCCGCATTCTATGCAGGAAGGTTATGGTTAGGCGGTACAAAGTCTAAGCTACAGAGTTTGTTTGCATCTAGGTCTGGATCGTTCTTTGATTTCTACACAGAAGAAGGTGATGATGACGAGGGTATCTTTACAACCATATCCTCACGACAGCTAACAGAGATTATCGACATTAACCCTGATCGTGGCCTACAGGTGTTTACAGCAGGGGCAGAGTTTATTGTTAGAGGTAATACTCCGTCTGACATTACTATTGAAGCGCAAACACAACATGGAGCATCTTTCTTAGAGGTTAAGTCTGTAGATGGTGCAACACTGTTTGTAGATCAAAACGGCAGAACATTACGATCTTATCTGTATAACTACAATGAAGATGCTTACAACAGTACGGACATATCTGTGTTGTCTTCTCAGCTTATTAATCAGCCTCTTGACCTAGCTACATTAACTGGATCGTTATCAGAAGATGCTAACTGGGTATTTATTGTTAACCAAGATGGTACAGCCGCAATCCTTAATACTTTGCGTACGCAAGACATTAACGGATTTACTAAGTGGACTAATGGAAATACTAATAATTTTTCGTTTACTATTTCTTCAGGAACTCCAGTATTAAATAATTCTTATACTGTAAATGGATCTACATATATTGTTACTGCTATTAACGGTAGTGTTATTGAAACTACAAGATCTGAAGGATTAGATTTACCGCCTGTATCTGGAACATTAAGTGGCACTCCAGATTTAGTGTTTAGCTCTTTTATATATAATGCGTTAGAAACTGAATCCGTATCTGTAGTAAACAATGACTTATTTTTAGTAAACAAAAGAACTACTGCATCTACTACTAACTATACTATTGAGCGATGGAGTTTTGATTGCTTATTAGATTCATCACTTAAATTAACTGATGGCTTGTCATTTATTGGAAACGACTTGCTTTTATATTCAGATCATTTAGATGGAGAAACAGTTAGTGTTGTAGCTAGAGGTAACACTCTTCCTAGCAGGCGAGTAAGTTTAAATAATAGAATTACTTTTACGGCCGAAGAAAAGGAGTTTATTCTTGCTAATGGCAATGTTATCGACGTAGAGGTAGGTTATAACTTTACACCTAAGATTGTAGGTATGCCTTTAAACACTGCTGGCCCTGCTGGACAAAACCAAATGCGTGAGAAGAAGATAACGCGCATGAACTTAAGAGTGTACAAAAGCTCTGGTGTATACATTGATGACAATCCTGTACCTATTAGACAGTTTGGAGATGCGGCAAACACACCATTAGATTCCAATCTACCTGAACAAACTGGTATTATAGAAGATAACAATGGTGGTAACGGATGGGGCATAGACATACAGCCTGTCATTACAGTACCTAGTCCTACACCATTCCATATCCAAGCTATAGAATACGAGGTAGAATCATCTTAAATCAAGTAGCAAAGCAAGATGAGATATTAAAACTACAGTCATTGATGTTAAAAGGTGACACTGTAGAGTTAGAAACCAAGCATCATTTTAGTGATGGCTTATATGCAAGAGAGTTGTTTATTCCTGCTGGCGTATGCGTAGTAGGCGCGTTACACAAGACGACTCACTTGTACATGGTAGTAAAGGGTAGATGTAAGGTGTCTAGCCAATTTGGTAACTTGGATATAGAGGCTCCGTTTATGGGAGAGACTATTCCTGGGACTAAGCGTGTTATATACGCTGAAACAGACTGTGTATGGATTACATATCACCCTACACATTTAACTGATATAGACGAGATAGAAGCGGCTTTGTTAGAGCCAGAGGATATTTAGATGAGTTTTGGAATAGTGGCGGCATTAGCCGCGTTAGGTGGTGGAAGTGCCGCTGTAGGTGCGGCAGTAGCCGCGACAGCCGTAGGAACAGGGCTTAATGTTTACGGTCAAATTGAATCTGGCAAAGCACAACAAGATACTTTAGAAGAACAAGCTAGGCAAGAAAAGATTGCCGCTGAAGGTCGTGAATTACAAAGACGACAAGAATTGAACAAAGCCCTTGCCTCTAACATTGTTGGAGCGTCTATGTCTGGAGAAACAGGTGAAGGATCTACTGCCAGCCTTTCTTTAGAAAGCGCTAAACAAATAGGCACAAGCGAAGCAATTATAGGATTGTCTGAAAGATTAAAGACCGCACAAACATTAAGAAAAGCTAAAATGGCTAAAGGAACTGCTAATATTGGCGCGGCATCTACTTTGCTTAAAGGTACGGCAACAGTTGCAGGCCAGCTTGCATAACTGATACATAGGAAACAACAATGGCTAAAAGACCTAGACAACAACGCATTGAATCTTACGGAGAGTTTCGCCCTACTGGGGTAGATGACTCTGCGGCTAGGCGTATGCAGGCTCTAGCAGGCTTAGGAGAGACTGTAGCAGGTGTTGCTGAACAGTT
>OBMK010001601.1_pt1 | contig 18760 bp, 22 predicted proteins | sample 1539081 | NCBI WGS metagenome assembly OBMK01 (sample SAMEA3355528, study PRJEB22509) | marine metagenome | biome: marine; feature: river plume; material: water | place: USA | collected 2010-08-07 | depth 0.5 m | reverse complement strand
GAAAAGCAGGCGCTCAGAAATTCAATGGCAGGTAAAAAAGTATCCGAAATGACCGCACAAGAACGTGAGCTTTTTGATCAAGAGTTTCAGTATGGATTGAACGATACGCCTAAAATAAAGCGCGCCGCTTTAAAATCTAAACCACCCTCAAAGCCTAAAGATCTAACGATGGGCTTTCTAAGCCGCATGAATTTAATCGTCAGAAAGTAATGAGATCAACCTCTACCGCAGAAAATAACCCGCCGATGCGCAGGCGCGACGTTGGTGTCACATACGCCAATTGTAGGCAATCAGGATGAGGTGTTTTGTAAGTCGGTTTTACTAAATGCGTCTTACTGTTTTGCTGTTTAACCAAACAGAATGGAAAATTGGGATGCCGCTAAAACGATTGCCAGGCTAAAATTCATAAGTCGCAAAAATCCATAGGGCTGAGCAGAAATATCTGCATGTGCATATGTTTCTGCAGTTTCAGCGGATGCATCTTTGATATTGGCTAATTGGGATTTGAGGCACGCATCGCCCCAGACAATTGTAAAAAGCGCTGTAGCGATGATCGGGATGCTCAAGGCTACCTCATGACCGTTTGTATCAGCGAATAAGAGGAAAGCATAATTCACGCTATTCGCCATAAAAGCGATTGCGATCCCCGCAATCTGAAAACCGATTGCGTGAAATAGGCCAGTCAGGCTTGGATCGTTTGCTTGCCGTTTTAAATCAGCCATTTCAATTCTCCTCGACACCTAAAACGGTACCTCTAGCATAGCAGCCTGGAAATCGGTCAAATACTGACGTTTCCACTAAAGTGGGCGCCGGTCTCAAGGATGTTGGCGTTGAGGGGCCGATCGCTCAGCCCGCTCATTAGTTTTACGCATTAGGTGCTTCGACGCATCCACCAGCATTTTCGTCCCAAGTGTACCCTGCTTGGCACGACATTGCTTCTAAGTTCGCTTTGTTATGTTCTGAACAATTCCCCGCGAATGCGGAAGATGTTGATAAAATCAGAGCAAATGCGGTTGCTGTTAACGCTTTCATGTCACTTCCCTTTTAAAGTCTACCTTTTAAAAATAGGGATCAGAAAGCAAAAATAAAGTTTTTAGTTTGAGGTTGAGGCGAAATGACACGCGGTCACAAGATATGCGCAATCCTTGAGGCTTCTTGGTCGAACCAAGCAGAAACGCATATTGGGTTGTTAGGCTCACGAAGACGAGCCGTGGGTCGTACTTAAAGATGTTGATTTTGAGGGGCTGATTGCTCAGGCCCCTCATTAAATTACATACTTACGAATGCAGAACCTTTAACATCAGAGACCATCCTGATGGGCATCGTTGACGCTGCTTGCCCTCGAATTTCAGCAATCTTTGCAAGAGCGGCCGTTCCAGTAGCTTCATCTTTATATTTGGTTACAACGCACATTGTTTTGTCCCCGGTTTGGACAAAATCGACTGAACTAGCACCAACAGCCATAATCATGGGGCCAAATTTATCTTTAGCAATTGCTTCCATTTCATCTGTCCACTCATCGGCTTCCCAGTGCGAAATTGTATAATATGACATTGTGTTCTCCTCTCATTATGACAGTATGCAACATTAAAGTGCCGCTGCGTGTCAATAATTACGCTACGAAAAGAAACGTCTTATTGATATGCGGTCAAAAGATATCGGCTTTCACTGACGCTTACGCCTTCATCAAAAAAGGCGCTCAGGTTGGGCAGTCGATTAAGCGCTTGAAGCTTCGGCGAAAGCTTATTCTTCTATATGTTCGATAACCAGCTTGGCAGCGGCGGGACCGGTTGTGCAAAGCGATCCTGCGCGCAACCCGCAAGCTGCACAAACTCAAAGCTATTCAAAGATCGATGGCCTGGTGGCGCTGGCAATGGCTCTTGGGCAATGAGCGCAGAAGATATAAGAATTTGACCAAGCCCGTGGGATGGCCCTCAGTTTAAGATGGCGGTTTAATCAACAATTGGCCTTGCGTGGACGTACCACTCTGTAATCTTGCCACCCGTTTTTTTGGCAAAAAAGAAACACTTGCTTCTCCAGTCGCCATCTTCGCTAGTACCCCATGCACTGTGCGTTCCCGCGATGCAATCATTGGTATCTTGAATTATTGTGTAATCTGCACAACCAGCGCAAAAATCAGTTTCCGACCACTCTAGACACTCCTGTCGTGTCATCGTTTCATCAAGACCCGTAAAATGAATCATACAGTTATCTGCCATTATCGCATCAATGAATGATTTATCTTTGTTTACGAAAGAGTTGTTAAAAGCATCTAAATATTCTGTTGCAGTTGTCATCTCATAACTCCTTTTGCGGCCTCTCAGCATAGAAAATCATACAATGAAACTTTTTGATAGGGTTAAACATTAAGAAGTACATTCACTTTCGCGTGGCTCAATGAGCGCAGAAGAGAGAACAATGCCAACAAGCCCGTGGGATCATCCAGAGCTTTAGATGGCGGGTTAATTTAAGTCCGCTTTAAATTCAAAACCGGCTTCTTTTAAAAAGCCAATGTAGTCCCGCATATTCTCATGACCGTGTATGCTTTTGACCGCAAAAAACTCTAAATTGGGTATATATTGTTCGCGATATTTGCATGGAAAGTAACTAGGTATGGCAGAAGAAACTTCATCCAGAGACTTTTTGTAGTCTGTCTCCAGGGTGATGCTAACCATGTTATTGGGTACAACTTCAAAACTCATAGTAATCGTATACCCATATTTTTGGCGTGTTGGCCTGTTTTTCATTAAAAAAAGTTGATCGTTTTTAGAACAGAAGTTTACTGGGTGCACATACGCTCTATCGCCAATTTTTAGGTCGCCTATTAAGTGCCCATATTCAACTCTTAACATATCATCCTGCGTAACATTCATGTCGAACGCCTTAAGCTGGGTTGAACAAAGGATGACGCTTAAAAAAACTCCAACGCATTTACTATCTCCATAACACGGCAAAAAAATTATGGGCATGTTTGACAGATTTACAAAGACTGAAAAGCGATCACTTGCGAACTCAATTGTGTCTGTGTCTGCCAATAACGTTCTTTACCTGACGGGGAGGGGGCATTTTAACTCTAATACAGCCGTTCTGCTAAATGCGGCACATGCGTTGAGCTGGCCTGTTATCGCTTTGAGCCGCCGGAAGGGTCAACATATGCCGATGTTTTGGCCAAGGCGCACCGCCTGCAGGTGGGACATGGTGATCGGGTGATCGCGGCGATTTACCCCTGCCGATACTATTGAAAATATCACTTCGTGAAAACAGCTGCGGATGCTGGCTTCAAACGGAGCAATGGCTTTACCTGCGACTGTCCATGGACCGATTAGCGGTGCCTTTGCGGTTTGGCTGGAGCATGAGAAATAATCACAAAACTTTCTACTTAATCCGGCACAATTTCGTGGCAGTGGTGTACGGCCATCTTGCCGTCGCGCAACGACATATAAACCATTTTAGTCCGCTTTACGGGCTTTTCTGGGCTGATCACACTATGAAAACCACAAAGCGAATGCTCGTCTTCATGGATGATTTTGTAGTCGCCTAAAACAGAAGAGCAATTTGTGGCCCATTCCAAAACTTGCGCCAAAGTCTCATTGCCTTCTGTGGGTCGGCATATAAAATCATCTGTGACAATATTTGAAAGATGACTTGGATCACCAGTGATGAACGTATTGTTCCAACCATCTATGGCTTCTTTAAATGTTAAAGACAAAGTCATTTTTCCTTTTCAGTTTTTTATCAGTGTTCCCTAAAGTATAGATCGCACAATTAACCCATACCTTTAAAATTACTAAGTTAATTGAGCTTTAGAAAAGGCTGCGCCTTGATCTTGTCGCATCCTAAATTGCCGCATTAATTCAAGATGATATTTTTTTTGCTCAGAAGACTGATCAGAGAACAGGCGTTTTTCTGGCAAAAAGTTTTTGAAATCATCCTTGCCTCGAACAAGCAATGCATGGGCCGGCGTTTTTCCGACGTCTTTAACGCTGGTTGGAATGTAACTTATACCAAAGCCGATACGTCTCTCTTCTCGCGCATTATTAAAAGAAGCGTGGAAAAGCTTTGTATGATGGAGTGACATTTGACCTGCAGTTAAAGGCATGCTTACAGCTTTGCTTTCATCTACGCTTTCAGAAAGGCCTTGTCCGCGCGGGATCATATTATCTGGGTTAGAATCGTCGTTATGGGCAACAAAGTCATTTTTGTGCGATCCAGGAATAACTTGCATGCAACCCGCTTTTTCATCTGCTAATGTCAAGGCGACCCATGCTGTGACATGTAAGGCTGGTTCAAGGAAAAAATACGTCCCGTCTTGGTGCCACCTAACAAAAGCTTTTGACTGGGGAGGCTTTACCCAAAGAGTTGCATGGTAACATAAAATGTCAGGCCCAATTAAGTCTTCCACTGCGTCCAGTATTTTTGGGTGATGTATTATTCGATCAGCCCAAGAAAAAACCTGATGGCAACGCGATCTATAAGGAAAGTCGATTGCTTCGCCAGTTTTTCTTTCAAACGCTTCAATCTCAGACAGGCAATTTGCGACCTCGATTTCATCCAAAACATTTATCGGGCTAAGGAATCCATCATTTTCATATTTTGATATTTGCCCGGCACTTAGAATTTTGTTCAAGCTATCATTCCTGAATTTCAAAATGTGTTATTGGTATAGACTATGCTGTTTGTAAAACAAACAACATTGTTTCGGGGTCCTCGCGAAAAAGCCTTATAACTTATCATTTTGAATTTTTTGCACCTTAAAGAGTCCGTGCTATGATACGCTAAAAAATGAAGGAAAGTTCCATGAGGTTTTTTTTAGGTATTACGCTCGTTGCGCAAATATTAATTTCAGCCGCCATGCCTGCACGTGCAGAAGATACGGTTTCAAAAGTGCAAAGATACCTGAACATATTGGGATATGATGCCGGCGTAGTCGATGGGCTTTATGGTAAAAAAACGGAACATGCATTAGAAGTTTTTTACTCAGAGCGCGATCAAATTGACAATAATGAGTTAAACCAACAAGACGTGGATGCGCTTCTGAAATTAGGCTTTTCGAGTCCTGCAGCAGTTCGCTCGCCATCTTACAATATTTTAAAAATTCTTCCTGAGCGCCCAGAGGGATTTGATGCGCGACCATGTCATTATAAGGAGAATTTTTCCTTCTTAGACATTGAACAAATTCTTCTCAAAAATGACTATCAGGCTATTGATGCTTTTTCTAGGAACGAAGATGGATTTTTGACTATCAACGAAAGAGTAAAGCAATTTTTGTCAGAACTTTGGGCTACCCCGACAGAAAAAAATGCAGATGCAGTAAAGAAATTATTTATGGCTCTTTTTAAAAAAAATTATGCGTTGTCTCCTAAAGATAATAGCCATGCTGATTCATTGCCGGTTAAGGATTTTTTGATGACGCTGATTTATAGTTTTTCAGTACTCGATCACAATAATTTAATTGCCCCTGACGAAAAGCTTATATTTTTGAGTGAAATTCAAAAGCGGTTTGAAGGCATTCAAAATGCAACGAACTGGGGGTTTGATATGAGTAGTTGTGAGCTCGGAGTAGATTTATTTGGATGCCAAAATCATACCTATTCCCATCAACATGTCAGAGCCTTATATGGATCGACTTTCAATTCGTCTGAAGATTTTCAGATGGGAAAAAAACTTTATGAATTTGCAATTGATGATCTTTCTTCTGATGGGGCGCTTTGGCGCGAGGCATCTAGAAGTAAATGGTCTTGGCGCTATTATGCTCACGCTCTAGGCCACCTCTTATCAATCGCTGAAATTTATAGATTGAACGGTGAAGATCTTTATTCGTACCGTTCAGAGATCAGTGGCTTTACTATTCATGATGCGATCGCATTTTATTTTAGCGCTATCCAAGATCCAAAGTTGATGTGGCAATACTCTTCCAAGCTTGAGGGAGTGAAAGGGCGCGACGACTATCAAAATTACAAATCTACAGAGTATCTTAATCAGTTGGTTACCGAGACAGAATTAGCTGGAACCAAAAATTGGTACTACATCTACCGCAATCAATTTCCAGACCATCCAAATACTCTGTTAGGTGATAATTTGGTGCCAGTATTTAAAAATCAGATTTACAGCGGCAATAACATGGGGTTCTTAGCGCAATGTGTCTACAAACGTGCGCATCAAAAAACCGAGTTTAGTTTGAACAGTCCGAGTAATGCACCAAAATTAAAGGCAAACAAATTATACGCATCGAATGATTTATTCTATTTTGTTAAAGATTTTAAGCGCGATGTGAACATTCAAGAAAATGAAATAGTGATCTCTTCTGATGACTCTTTCTCTGCATTCATCGGAGGAGACATACGGTTCACGGTTGATACGATAAAGTTTTCAACATGGTTAGATGTGGAATTTGGTCGTTCAAATCAAAATGATGGTGATATAAAATTTTTGTGGGTGATAGAGAAAAATGGAGGAGGTTTCTTCTCTAGGTTACATGAAGGTTTTGTCGCGTCGAAAAATGTATGTGGCAAGTTTGAAGATGCTCCTGATGAAAGCTTAGCCATATATTTTCGCACGGCAAATAATGATCTCTTAGAAAAGCAAGAATGTTATTTAAGAACTTTAGAGGCCAACATATCGCGATACGATTTTGATGTTTTGAATAGCCTTATTGAAAGTTCTTCTCAGTTGTTGAACCTCATTGTTGCAACTAAACCGGCACTAAAAAAGTTTTCAGATATTGTGCCAGAATATGATTATGAAAATGCTGAACTGACGGAGAAGGTCACCAAATTTGATAGATCAGAAAAGTCTATGCGATCCAAGCTAACGTGCTTACAATCTGAGTTTCAAAAAAGAGGAATGCAAAACCTTCTTTCGGAAAGTGATGTTTTGGTGTTGGCAAAACATTTTGAGGGCGATAGCAAGCGAAAAAATAAACATAGTTTGATAAAAGCCGGTCTTTCAGATGAGACTGTCGCTCAAAACAAAAAGTACCTTTTAAGGTTGTTAAATTTTACTGGAAGCTCAGCTGAATTTTGTCAAAAACCAATACGTTGAACTTTTGGTCTTTGCAGAACTTTAAGTTAACGAAATGTGGCGAAGATGTTCAGCTTTCAATTAAGCAGGCGATCTGTAGGGCTCTCTTTGCTTTAAATAATCCTCCATCCGTTCACACCCTTCACCAATGGAACGTAGACGTGAATAAGTAAAAGACTTTCAAGGTTAATTTTGCTATTTTCTGAAACCCAAACTGGCTACCTCTATCATTTGGGCGTTTAGTGTTTTGGTATTCTTACCGCCAAAGACCACAACAGTCATACGATTATTTCCTTTCTCAGCGATCATCGCTCCGCTGAACAGATGTTGTTGTGCAGCCTGGTTTAACTGCACCAGCTTGTTCGTACTCATTCAACAACCGTCGGCCTGAATGTGTAATTTAGTCCTGTCAGAATAAACTGTTTTGCCCGCAATGGGTTCTATAATTAGCAATTTGGCTATGCCTAATCGAATTTCATCCCGCTATTTCAAAACCAGCCCAGAGATTATTGAATTTGCATTTATGCCGTATGTGAGATTTCCACTTTCACTGCGGCTACCACTCAAAAGCGCTCTCGGTTTTTTCTTTCGTACCCCTAAGTAGATCATTACCTAGACTGGGAAGTATAAGAATAAGGTGCATGTAAGCTAGCCTACATACATTACTTAGACGTTTTCGATGAAGCCTTATAAATCAGCAAAAAATATTGGTTAATAAACCTACATCTCACCTGACTGGCGAAACCCAAGTATATATAAAGGTCACAGAGGGCGTGGCCAAGCAGGACAAAAGACTGTTCACTGAACCTTGTGTAACCGGTGTAAAGTATTTGGGCGTTTACTCTTAACGTAATTAACTCAGTGTAATGTATTGAATTATTAGAAAGAGGCCATAAAAATTTAGAGCGCGTTTAGGAACACTTTTTACAAAGAAAGAAAAATTGTGCTACAGTGCGACGTTCTATTCGTGTAATAGATCTCGACCGCTTTGAGAGAGAATAAAAAATGTCGGACATGTATGCTCCTCTTCTTACGGGAGTTTTCATTTCTTTGCTCGTACTATTGGGGGTTTTCATGATCTCCATATATAATAGTCTGATCACAAGAAATGAAGCTATCAAAGCAAATTGGACAGTACTAGACGGGCATTTGAAGCGACGCTTAAATTTAATCACAGCATTAACGACAATACTTAAACGCTATCCGCTGGAAGAACTTGACGCGCTGACAAAACTTACAAACCTTGATAACATCGAACCGTCAGCTGCCATCGGGCAGAGATCGATACAGGAAAGTAAGGTTTCTTTAGCGCTTCGAAACGTCATTGCCGAAGCGACAAATAATGACGAAGTAAATCACGATGAGAAATTCAGTAGACTTAAACAAGAGATATCTCAAATTGAATATGGGCTCCAACGAGCTCGAAGAGCGTATAACAGCCTCGTTGTGGATCATAATACGTCTATAAAGTGTTTTCCCCAAATAATCATTGCCAGTTGGTACGATCTAAGCGAAGCCAGCCTTTTTGAAGGTGACGATGAATTTATAGAGCAAACGAATGCCGTTTAATTGGAACGTAATTTCATCCATCGAGTTTCGCAGGCCTGCTACCGATACGGCTAAAAAGACATCAAAGAAATTTAACTAGCGTTCAGGCCTCATATATTTGTTCAATAAAGCGGTTTGTAAAATAAATTTTATATATTCCATCACATCCATCTTTCGGATTTCAGCAGAAAATTTTGAAGCTAATTATTTACTTATTAGAAATTTGTGCCCACTGTGTCATTATGTTCAGTCAGGAATTGGGTTTTCAAATTTTTCATGTCTCAAAAAATGCTACTTTGTGCAGTATAAAGCAACTTTTAAGGTAATTTTATGCGTCTTTGTTGGTTGTTTTTGTTATTGATACCTTGCGGCGTTTTAGCCCATGATAAGGACCTGAAGTGCTTTTGTAGGTGGAGCTATTCTGACGAAGAAGTCGTGATAAATTGCACAGGTTCTGGTCCCACAATCCTCGGTTCAACTCCGATTGCGAAAGTAACGATAAGCTCTGATAGGCGTAAAGATCAAACGTTTGAAACTTATCTTCCGCTGCTCGGTTTTGTAACAGATGAACCGAGTAGAAATTATGGAGCCACCTTAAAAACGGGTCACAAACAAAGAAATTGGATTAAGTATTTTAATTTATTTTCGAAAACTTCATGCGAAATAGTTAATTAAAACCAATATCAGACATACCTAAAAACCTAATCACCAAACCCTCAGCTCACCCTACTGGCCTAGCGGAAGTATATAAAATTGGTACAGAGGGTGTGGGCGAGGCGTGAACGTTGGAATACGGTATCGTGCGCTGAGATAACTGCAACACTATAATGAATGCCTTCCGACACTATTGGCGACCCATAGTGCGCTCTATAAAGGATTGAATTAAGTTCATCGCCATTCTTAGGCCCCATTTCGTGAGCCCAAATTTCACCCTTTTGATTCAGTGCAATTCCTAGCAAATTTCTGTGACTGACCGATCCAAATGATTTTGCCAATTCGCCTTTGTCTTTGCAAGGATTAGCGTCTGGCATGAAGCCATCATCACTAAGCCGAATAATCTTTTCTTAAGCCTTATTCCAATGTTGCGCCAGCGTTTGCTCTGTTCTATCGCCGGAAGTTTAAAATATCTTCTCGAATTGTTCGCTGCCTTGCTGTCACAAGGTGATTTTGTGTGAGAAGTGACCTTTGCCAACTCTTTCGAGGTTTTGTTCCAAGCAGTTATAATATTTTCCAACTTTGGTGTATTGTTTATATCAAACGGAGCCCTCGCACGGATGGGGTATCGTGTTTCGCGGGCATCATCTGAAGTGATATTAAAGATATGACGTCCCATTTTATATGACGACGGACAAGGAGTTTTATTGGTTCATCAATCAGGAGAACAAGGCTTAGACTATTCCATTGTTTGGACGCTTGTTGCCTTGGTGGCTTTTTGTTTGAGGGACCTCCTCACTTGACTAACGCCACTGGGTATTACTACAGCAAGCCCTGCTACCATTACTATAGTATTTGCGCGTCCGCTTGCCTTAATTCGGGTTCTTATAATTTTTGCGCTAATATACATGAGGAGATGTATCTTCCTGCTGATTTCAATTGGTTGGTGGTTGCATGCATGGTTGGTTTCGGGTCAGTTGGTTATTTGTTGCTTATTACCTTCCTATGAATAGGGGAGATTTAAGCCATTATGCCATCAAGATATTCTCGCATTGTTATTCTTCTGATTTCAGGCATTCTGGTGACCGAAGAGCGCCCAAGCTTATCAATGTTATTCGGTTCTGCTTTGGTCACATTTTCTGGCCTTTACATAATTTGGCGCGAACAATTATTAGCTAAGCGTCCAGACCGGAAGTAATGTCAGCCTATGGGAAAAGATAACCTCACTAATGGCCCAATGGCCCGGCACTTTCGCGCTCTTGCATTGCCAGCAGCCTTTGGAATGCTTTTTGCAACGCTGTATAATATCGTAGACGTTTACTATGCGGGGCTTCTTTCAACAGATGCCCAAGCCGGGCTTGCCATCGGATATCAAGCAATTTTCATTCTGATGGCGTTGGGATTTGGGCTAAGTTCAGCCCTGAGTGCGCTGGTCAGTAACGCCAAAGGCAGTGGGGATAAGCAACAAACGCAGCGCTTCATTGCGCAGGGGCTTACATTCAGCGTTATAATCACGGTTACTTCCATGGTTCTCGGCTGGATTTTGGGCCCAAAGCTTATCGAATTGGTATCCGAACCGGGGTCTTACCGAAACGCCGCTTTGGGGTATTTCGAATGGCTAATTTTTGCACTGCCCGGATTTTTAATCGCGTATGGTGGCAATGGTATTTTACAAGCACACGGGGATAGCCGCAGCATGCAACGCGCGCTTATGGTGGCTTTTGTCGCCAATATAGGGCTCAATCCGCTGTTCATGTTTGGTCTACCCACCATCTGGTCAGGAATGGGCTTTAATGGCATCGCAGCTGCAACAATTGTCAGCCAAACCGGCGTCATGGTCTATATCGCACTGCGCATTTTTCAATTGGAAATCATGCAATCTGTTCAACGTTCAGCCTTTAGACCGATAAAGGATAGTTTTAAACAAATCTTAGCTCTGCTTTTACCAGCAAGTTCTGCGCTGATGATCATGTTCGTGTCAGGCTTCGTTGTCCAATTTGCGTTGAAGGCATTTGGGGGGCACGCAGTCGCGGCCTATGGCATTGCGTTGCGTATAGAACAGATTTTATTACTTCCCGTGCTCGGAATGACCGGAGCTTTGCTGCCGATTGCAGGGCAGAACTTTGGGGCCCTTAAATTTGATCGCGTACGCGCTGCTTTGAGGTATTGCTGGACTGCCGGTTTTGTAATGACGGCGGTGGCTGCCCCTCTTTTGATATTTGGTGGCCCTTTTGCGATTTCGCTCTTTAGCAGTGATCCAGACGTAATCGAGGCTGCAAGTAGCTATCTGCGCGTCGACGCCTTTTTATTCCCATTCTATATGATGCTTTTTGCAATAAACTCGTTATTGCAGGCGCTTAAACAGGCCATCTGGACATTGTGGATTAGCATTTATCGACAGGGATTTGGTGTGGCTTTTTTTATCTGGGTTTTTATTTCATACCTAGGTTACGACGTGCAGGGTGTTTGGTTTGGGATTGCATGTGCCGTTCTAACCGGTTGGATATTATCTTTAACTATAGTCACAAGGGTTGCCCGAAAAGAGATCGGTGGCTTGTTGTAAGAAGCACAATCCAGCCGATTTTATTAAAAACTTAATTCAATTACGTGTCCAAGAATTATAAATCGCGAGGTTTAAGCCGACTACTTAAAAATTGTTCGCCGTTACCTTCAGAGTTACTTTGCTGGTAGATATCAAACAACAGTTGAGCCATTTTTCCATAATCTTGCTCGGCTTCAAAAATATCGCGAATGTAAGAAAGATCTTTCAATGTGTTTGCTATGCTAAAAACATAGCTATCGTACTCGCCGTTTATCGCTTTGGGAGCAATACGATCAAGGCTCATTGAATGGCCTGACCCCTGAGAGGCTAATTTGTAGAATTTTTCCCAATCCACCTCACAATCGCGGGCTGCTTTCATAGCCTCGACAACAAGTGTGGCAGTTCCAAGAGCTAAAAAATTAGATATTAATTTTGCTTTTGCGCCTGACCCAATATCACCAAAACGTTCAATCGTTTGACAGCAGGGGCCCAGAACCGTTTTGATTTCCTCAAAATCTTCGCGCGCACAGCCCACGATTGCGCCCAGCGCGGCGGTTTCTGCTTGGAGCTGCCCGCCGGTTAAGGGTGCTTCTGCATATCTAATCCTACCTGAAACTGCGCGGGCCTGAAACTGGTTTACCGCCTCTACGCTGTTCGTGGTACAATCAATCAGCAAAGTATCATTTTCTAGGTCTGAAATGATTTTTGTCAGAACCACCTTGACGGTCTCTGAATTGGGTAAGCACAAAATTACGATATCCGACTGGCGTGCAATATCCTTTAGGGAATATAGTTCTTTTGCGCCGCTTGAGACCAACCGGTCAATTGGTGCTCTATTTTTATGGGCTAAAATGTTTACGTCATACTCATTTAAAAGAAGATTGTGTACCATGCCCGTTCCCATGATACCCGTTCCAATAAATCCTATTATTTGCCGTTTTTTCAATATAAAGGCCCTTATTTATTAAAAAGACTTTGAATTCCGCACGAAGATTTTTGAATTTCATCATCCATATAAAACATCAACTTTTCAAGATCATTTGCAATAATGCTCGTGTAACCCTTAACCTTTTAGCCGTGTCCGCGTGGGTTAAATACCTTGAGTAAATTAGTTTTTTTCAGCGCTCCTCAGCGCAGAAATTCCCTCAAGCAAAGCTCGTTGGTAGATGGATGTATCGGTTCCATAGCAAATGAAATCATATTCTTTGGCTAAAACCGTTTTCCCTTCTGGGATGGAATTGATGAGTTGTCCCAAAGAGCGATTGTATTTCTTCGTCGCTTCACAAATATGCGTAACGGCCTCAAGGTAAGTAGGATGCTCAAACTGGCCTGGAATACCGAGAGAAGCTGACAAATCAAAGTGCCCAATCCAAAGACAATCAACACCTGGTGTGGCAGCAATTTCTTCAACGTTGTTTAAACCTTCTGATGTCTCAATCATTGCAAAGAAAGTTGTACGATCGTTAGCTTCGTTCAATCTCTTTTCAACTGAGACAGTGCCTAAATTGAAATTATCATGCGCAGCGCCCAAGGCTACACCTCTTTTTCCAAATGGTGGATATTTCATATAGCTTACGATCTTAGCAGCCTCATCAGCACTGCTGATCATTGGCGCCATAATCCCTTCTGCCCCTGCATCACATAGGCGTGCGATACCGTCATAGTCTTTTGTGGGGGTGCGAGCGATGAGGGGTATCTTGGCTGCCTCAAAATAGCGTATCACTTGTTTGCACGTTTCAAATCCAAATCCAGAATGTTCCATATCAAAAAAGACGAAGTCGCAACCTGCAGAAGCCAGCAGATGCCCTATGCCAGGCGTCGCAAATTCACCCACATAATGGCCAAACTTTGGTTTTTTCGTACATATAAATTCTGCAAGTACATTGTTCATCTTTTCCATGCCTCCTTCCCTATTGTTAAATTAACAAAAACTTCCAAGGGCGTTTGATCTTTTGTCGTAATCGAAGCTTTTAGAAATGATATAACCAGTAAAATTAAAATCAATAATATCTAGTCATACGGTTATTTAGGCACCCGCCAGCCGGCTGCTCTGGCTTTTGGCGCTGAACAAAAGCAGCGTTCGCCCGTACCTTTATTAATCTTTGCCTTAGGGTAGCAGTTTGATCCTGCGATGTGGTATTTTTTTGCTGCCGCTGATGTTTCATTTTATCAAACATCGTCCGCTCACTTCCGGTTACTTGTTTCTAGCCCTTCATCAATGAACGGACTTCTGCAAGCTCTTCAGCCTTGACATTTAATCTCACCCCAAGTTCGCCGCTGTCCCGCAGGACCGGACGTTTGCTCAGGTAGATTTCAACGGCTTCGATCACTTCATACGCCGCGCAGGCTGCAGTAATCCTTGTCATCAGCCTCTCTTGCGTATGATAATGCCCGTCGCTCGCGAGACGATCGATTTCGGCGATCAGTGGATCGTAATCGAAGACATGGTCCATGCAATCGGTATCGATAAAAACGAACTTTGGATCAATTGTAAGCTTGAGATGTAGGAGGTGAACATCTGGAACGACATCATCTGGACCGTATGTTCCCAGAGATAGTTTAAGTTCCAAATTCTTGAGTTCGATTATGCTTTTCATGTTTTCACTCTCACTAATGCAAAATTAATCGTTGGGTTCGTACTCGCCGTCATAAGCCAGGCGCACGAGCTTATCCGTCATTCGTTTTTATATATCGACATTGCCGGCGGTGTGCCTTTGCCGCCGCGGCACGCCACCCCCCACGCTTGTTCTGAACCATGTCGTCGAGATCGTCTGCAGTCTCAACTCGCTTTGTATCCTGTAGCGATGTTCGTTTTGGCATTCAAACACCTTCCCAAAAGGCTGCTCAAGTTCGCATGCGGCTTTTGCCGCGCCAAATCAGCGACTGGTTATTCAGCTGTTGAAGGTCTGCGCGACCCTCGGCGATCTCACGGCACAGATCGACCGCGCGTCGCGCTTGTTCATGCGTTAGGTTTTTGTAAGCAGGACGGTCTAGATATGCGTACCACACACCGCCACAAATAGTGTCCAAAACGATGCGCTGGAAACAGTGATCCTGGCGAACGGGCCAATCCTGCCCACCACTCTTAGCTAATGAGGGAAGAACTTCTTTCGTTAGTTGCAGGTATGCGTCTACCAAATTGCGCCTGTCTGTCGTTTCTGATTTCAAGCTCAAACGCGCTCCGTCATTCGTTTGGTTCATTCTTAGACCCTTATCTAGGGCAACGTATTGGAAGCTCAATCTTTCGAAAAGGTGATTGTTGGCCCCCGACCTTAGCTCAATTCATCGCCCTCCAATTGGACAGACCGGCATTTCAGTTTACTTCTCCCTTGTTACGAGGAGATGGAATCTATGCAGCTTGATCATCCCAACACAAAGCTCATGGCGCCAACACGAGCGGCTGGTGAGGCTACCCTTAGGGCATTCGCGCCGCGCATGGGCAAAGGGTATACCAACGGCCGTAATCATGATCGAGGGGCGGGCAAACACCGGGACGTGTCAATGCTCTCTCCATACTTGCGGCGGCGTCTTGTGCTGGAACAAGACGCAGTTGCCACCGCTGTGCTCGAGCATGGAGCTGAAGGCGCTGAGAAGTTCATTCAGGAGGTCATCTGGCGTGGTTACTTCAAAGGGTGGATGGAACGGCGACCAGTTGTGTGGGACCAGTACCGAGAAGGCTTGATGCGGGATCTGATGGCTCTGGATCGCGATCGCGGCCTTCGCAGGCGTGTAGAATCTGCTGAGGCTTATCAAACCGGGCTCGACTATTTTGACAACTGGGCCGAGGAACTAGTAGAGACCGGCTACCTTCATAACCATGCCCGCATGTGGTTCGCCTCGATTTGGATCTTCACGCTTGAACTGCCTTGGCGATTGGGGGCGGACTTTTTTTACAGGCATCTCCTCGACGGCGATCCTGCGTCAAACACACTCGGATGGCGCTGGGTGGCCGGCCTTCACACGCGTGGAAAACCTTATCATGCGCAAGCTTGGAATATCGCAAAGTTCACTGACAAACGCTTTAATCCACGCCCAGCGGAGCTTGCCGAAGTCGTCGAGGGTCTTGAAAGCGAAGAACCTGAAGGCCTGCCAGGCGTCACACCGATCCGGACCGTGCAGGCCCCAGATCCAAACCGTCCAACGGTCCTACTCATCTCTGAAGAAGACTGCCGGCCGGAAGACTTTGACCTCTCCTCTTTGAACTTCGTCGGATGTGCGACACTTGCCGCAAGCCACTTGCGCTCGCCAAGACCCGTTGCTCCATTGGTCGAGGAATTTGAGCGAGGTGCGTTAATCGACACCGCCTCGCGCATCGGTCTGGACGTAACAGAGCTGCGAGCAGGAGTGCCCACTGATCTAGCTCGTTGGGCCTCTCGCTTAGGCGTGACTCAAATCGCGACCTCTTATATTCCCACCGGTCCGCTGCGGGATTGGATATTTGAAGCTATGCCCTCCTTGGAGGAGGCTGGAATAGACTTGGTTGAATGGCGCCGGGATTGGGATAGCGCAATCTGGCCCCATGCCACGGCTGGGTTCTTCAAGGTCAAGAAACAGATCCCCGCCATTATGGAAGGCATCGGGCTGATCTAATCGGCGTTGTTGTTATTGGCGCAGGCATGTCAGGGATCGCCAGCGCTAGAGCTTTGCAGGCAGCAGGCCTACCCGTTCGTTTGATCGATAAGGGCGCTGGTATTTCAGGGCAAAAAGGCATCAAGGCGCGCAGCCATTGCTGGCAAGGGCATAACGTTCGATCACGATGTGCAATCCCTCGATCGACGCCAGCTCGCCGAGAGTGTAACGGCGTTGGGACAAGAAGCTTTGGATACGTGATACTTATCAGATGGAACCAGCCGTACTGTTGGCTTGCCTAGCATGGCGGCGTTGCCAAAGGCCCTAACTCATGATCCAGCTGATGGTGGTCGAAACTGTCACGCTTAGCGCAGAAGGTGCATATAGTGATTTGGGCTGTTTTCTGTCCGAAACGATCCTAACTTATTTTTATTTCAGATCCATCACGTTTTTTATATTTTGCTCCAGTAGAGGCTTCATAGGTTTGTGCAACAAACGTGTCCTATCGTTAGATTTTCAGGAGAAGCCAATTAAAGATTTGTTCGCAGTAGTATTTCAATACGAATTCTCTCTTGCGCCCCGAACAAATGGTGTTTGTCGATAACACCTTTAAGGCGGCGAATGGCGCTGCGTACCAAATGTCCTGTATCTTGCGCAACAACTCCATTCAGCGCACCGTCACGAAGCGCTTTTTGGGTAAACGGAGTTCGCTCATGCGCGATTTTTATTGTATGAGCTGGGGGTTTAAGTGCCTTTAGAACCTCAAGCGGAATTCGCGCCTCAGAGGACATGACATAAATCGCAACCATGTCAGGATTTGCTTTGAGGCTTAGTTTTATAATGCGTTCCGCACGTTCTTCATTGCCGTAGGTTTCAAGCGAAGGAAGTACACGTAAATTTTTAAAGTTTCGTATCAGCTCTTGATCAAAACCACGGCGGCGCTCCAAGCTATCTCTTGATGACATGCTTTCAGAAATGACCATAACAGATCCGATGCGGCCCCCAACGCATTGACCAAGCAATAATCCGGCCGTTGCGCCTGCTGCACAGTTGTCGACGCCAACTGACTCCTTGTTAAGAAATGGCTGGTTGGATATGAAAGGCAAAGCTGCAATACCCCGTTCTTGAGCGCGGATAATGGCATCACGTACTTGCGGGGTCTCTGGAGCCATGATCGCCAAACCATCGATCTGATTTTGGTCGAGCGATCGTAAAAATGAGGCGATGCTATGGGGATCATTCTCGTCGATACGTTCTACTTCACACCAAACGCGGTCTGCAGCGAAAATATTTCGTGACTCCTCAATCTGTCTTAATATTTCCTGAAGAAATTGATCCCCTGATTTGGGCAGCGCAAAGATAAACCGATAGCTTTGCGATTTAGCAAGATTTGCAGCTTGAAGGTTGCGAACGAATCCCAATTTTTCGATTGCGTGGTTCACGCGTTCTACGGTTCGCTTTGCGACCCCTTCACGGCTATTTAATACGCGATCGACTGTCGCACGACTTACGCCGGCGGCTTTTGCAAGGTCTTTTGTTGTGGGCCGTTCTATTGATTCTTGCAGCGGCACTAATCTCAATTTATCCATTTTTTCAATATTTTAGCATTTTTTAGGTAATTGGTTACTTCGGTTGTTTCATGTGTATTAGCAAATTGTGAGGCACGTGTCTCAAAAAAAGCTTGCGTTGAGACACGTGCCTCATTACTTCTTAACCTCAGAGGGTCGCGGCACGAGGGCTTGGATCCTTGCTTGTTTGGGAGGAGAGAACAATGAAAACTAAATTAATGATGACCGCTGCAGCCGGTGCAATTGCCACCGCGGGGCTTCCATCTATCGCCACAGCTGAAGACCTCACGCTTTGTTGGGCCGCATGGGATCCCGCCAATGCGCTGATAGAGCTTAGTAAAGACTTTGAGCAGCAATCTGGGCACAACATGAGCTTTGAATTTGTTCCATGGACCAGCTTTGCTGACCGTATGTTAAATGAACTGAACTCAGGCGGACAGCTTTGCGATCTAATGATTGGCGATAGCCAATGGATTGGTGGCGGCGCTGAAAATGGTCACTACGTGAAGTTGAACGATTTTTTTGACGCCAATAATATTACGATGGATGATTTCATACCCGCAACCGTGACAGGCTATGCAGAGTGGCCAAAGAATACACCGAATTACTACGCATTGCCCGCGTTTGGCGATGTCGTGGGTTGGACCTACCGCAAGGATTGGTTCGACCGCCCCGAATTACAGGCTGAATTTAAAGGAAAACATGGACGCGATTTAGGGGTGCCCTCATCTCTTGAAGAGTTAAAAGATATCGCTGAATTTTTTCAGGGTCGTGATATTGACGGAACGACCGTCTACGGTGCTGCGATCTACACTGAACGTGGATCTGAAGGTATTACGATGGGGGTGACCAATGCCTT
>OBMK010001594.1_pt1 | contig 18790 bp, 18 predicted proteins | sample 1539081 | NCBI WGS metagenome assembly OBMK01 (sample SAMEA3355528, study PRJEB22509) | marine metagenome | biome: marine; feature: river plume; material: water | place: USA | collected 2010-08-07 | depth 0.5 m | reverse complement strand
CCCTTCAATCAAGTCCAAAGCTGATTAAGAAACGACCGCAGTAACCCCGGTCCGGGGTCCCTGGCTGCTGGACCGTGATCCGTGGACCACGGACCTTGGGCCTCGAAACTTGGCCCTCGAACCACGGACCTTGGTTCAGGCAAGGTTGCAGGTAAGGTTTTGATAGTTGACCATATGTGACGATCTGCTAAGTTATTGATATAGATGGATTCAGTCACGAATTGGCGCTGTGGGCAGGCATCGAACTTCTTGTCGAGTGCACCATTTTACTACATGTTATCAATTGATTAATAAGGACAGGTCATTTGTCTGCCCCTTGTCACCTATAAATCCAAAACCAGCAGATTCCCTAGGTTTTTACCAGTGCTATCTGGGCGGACTGTGACATCCGGCGGATCAGCTTCTTTGTTATGTCCTTATCATTGATGTTGTCAAAAGCCTCATCGCATTATCACGCCACCATCAACATACAAGGTTTGCCCAGTCATAAATCTTGCCCAGCTAGAGGCGAGAAAAAGTACCGGCCCGGCGACATCTTCTGGTGTGGCGATGCGCCGCATCGGTGTTTGCGCAATCAGGGATGTTTTCAACTTTTCCTTGACGTGACGACTTGCCGCTGTCGGATAAACCAAGCCGGGGCAGACAGTATTGACCCGTATTCCCAACGGCCCGAGTTCCATAGCCAAATTTCGGCTAAAGCCAACCAGTGCCGACTTTGCGGTTGTATAGTCGTGATAGGGAACAAGGGGGTTAGCAATCAAATTAGTAGCAATCGTGATTATTGTGCCTTCTGCGCGCTCCAGCATTTTGGGCAATACGGCTTGTACCATTCCATGTGCGGCCTTGACCGAGCCATCAATTTGCGCCTGAAACGCGTCCCAATCGAGATCCCAAAACAACTTGCGTTGCTCAGCCGAAAAGATGAATGGCGCGAAGGCATTATGCACCAGCACATCAATCTTGCCAAAAACATCCTCCGTTTTTGCAACCAGTCGGCGCGCTTCAACCGGATCTGTTACATCAGCCTGAACCGCCAGCGCATTTCCACCCTTGGCATTGCAGGCGGCGACGGTAGCTTCAGCCGCTTGCACATTCTGTAAGTAATTGACAACGACCGACGCGTTTTCCGCGGCAAAAGCCTCAGCGATTGCGGCGCCGATACCACGACTGGCGCCGGTGATTAAAACTGTTTTACCAGCAAAATTCATTAGATTACTCCGGGATAAGATCCGTTTTGACCACTTGGGTCATATCAATTGCGGAAGAAATCAGCCCCTGGGCAAAAAAGGTGTCGGCACCGTCTTGCAGAACCTCAAGGTCAAAATGTCCAAGCCCCTTTGAGCGCGTTGTCTCTGATTGGGCGGAAATATTCCTTAGCTTGATAATCTCAAGATTGACCTTTTCGTCGCGACCATTGATCGCGCGGGTCACGGCGATCTTGGCGGCGTCTTCTGGATTATCAATCATCCATTGGGTACTGTTGCGATAGGCTTTGAGAAAGCGGCGAAGCACGGATTTATTTTCCTTGTAATAGCCTCGTGTGACCACAAAAAGGTCGCTTGGCACATTAAGGCTATCAGCCACATTGATAACAGTCACATCGCCTAGGCCCTTCAGCTTGCCAACGTACAAACCCGTATCTGTTGCGGCGGTAGCATCAACCTGTCCTTGAATTACCGGCGCAAAATTAAGCAAACCAGTGACTTGAATATTGACGTCACTTTCGTTTAATCCAGCCTTGTGCAACAGAAAAAGAAGATTTTGTCTTGTGCCACTGTTGAGGCTGTATACGCCGATAGTCTTGCCCTTTAGATCAGCTGTTGTTGTGATGCCGCGCCCGACTGGCACCACCACATTAAAGACGTTCTGTGGATAGATGTTGTATATCGCTACCAAATCTTCACCGCGGCTTAGCGCTTGATAAAGCGAGGACGGGTCCGTAAACGCAACATCGGCAGCCCCCGACAACATATTGGTAAGTGCAGAGCCACCGCCGGTGCCAGAAATATAGCCAAGCTCAATCTTCTCAGCCTTAAAAAACCCCTTATCGGGTTCAGCCAGAATATTCGTAATCTCGCTGATGGGTTTGCTCCAGCCAGCAATCGTGATTTTGTCCAATTCATCTGCAAAGGCATGCGAAAAGGTCAGAATAAGGGCCAATATAGTGGTTGTTAAACGTAACATTATGTCTCATTCCTTCGCTGCCAGCCACGAAGTAGCCGGCGTTCAATTATAATTGTTAGTTGGTAAAATAGCATTCCTATTATGGTGATGATAATAAAGAGTGCGAACATCAGCGTGGTGTCCATCATTCCCTGTGCTGCAATGATACTGGCGCCAAGACCTTGACCACCAGAAATAAACTCACCCACGACTGCCCCCACCAGCGCCAGCACCACAGCGACTCGAACACCTGCCAGGATCAGCGGCAACCCTGCCGGAATCTTGAGCCGAAACAAGGTCTGCATACGGGTTGCCCCCAGCACACGGAATAGATCACGTTGATCGGGCGGTGCCGAGCGAACACCTGTGACAGTATTTTCCAGCAATGGAAAAAAACAAATCAACGCTGTAATGATAATGATCGAGGTCAGTCCAAAACCAAACCATACAATCAAGATTGGCCCAAGCGCCAGCTTGGGCACGACCTGACTCGCTAGGATATAGGGCCAGACGATCCGGCGAAGAAAGCTTACCTCACTCAGCAGCACCCCGAATGCAAAGCCGATTGTGCTGCCCAAGGCGAAACCCAAAAGCGTCTCGATGACGGTAACCCAGATATGAGGCCATAGGAAACCCTGAGTTAGCCCTGTCCACAGCACTACCATGACCGCTGACGGTGGAGGCACCAGAAGCGCTGAAACATCAGTCAGCGCCAACCACCCTTCCCAAATCAGAACAAGAACTACTAGAAGGCTAATTGAGGTAAGACGCGATCCAATCATGGCATGCGCGCCCCAGCTATAGGCATTAGGGCCGCTCTGATCTCATTGCAAAGTTTGATGATCTTTGGGTGATAGCGCCCGCCGCCCTGCTGTCGGTTGGGCAGGTCAATGGTCATGCTACGGGCAATACAGCCAGCTTGCATTATTGAGACATGGCTGGACAGATAGACAGCCTCGGCGATATCGTGTGTAACAAAAAGAATAGTGGTGCCTTGTGTCTGGGCGAGCCACAACAAATCATTCTGCAAATCCTCGCGGGTAATCGCATCGAGGGCGGCAAAAGGTTCATCCATCAACAATAAAGAAGGCTCTGTTATAAGGGCGCGGGCAAGTGCAACACGGCTTTGTTGCCCGCCGGATAGCTGATGCGGATAACGCTCAGCATGATCTTCGATACCCATTTGGGAAAGCAAATCATTTGCTCGGTCGTAATCAGACGGATTTACTGAACGGTGCAACGCAATGGGTAATAGTACGTTATCCAGCACAGTGCGCCACTCAAGCAGGCTTGGTGTCTGAAAGACAAAGCCAACTTGACGCGATGGGCCATTCACGGGCATGCCAGTGATAGAAACGCTCCCCGATGTCGGCGTCAGTAAGCCTCCCACAATTTTCAGCAACGAGGTTTTGCCGCAGCCACTACGCCCAACCAAACAGTGAAAGTCACCGGGTGCCAATGACAAACTGACGTCTGCCAAAATGGGGGCATCGCCGTGATAAGCAAAACCGACTTGATCAATTTTGAGGAAGCTCAATCGATCAGTCATCGTAAAAGGCCAGTTTGTCAGCGGCCAGTGGCGCACGTGTGTCGATTTCAGCAATATTCACTAGGTCAGATAAATTAAAACGACCATCATGATGCCAGCCCGCTTCAGGTGTTGTCATGTCACCAAGCGCCGCTATACGGGTTACGCCCACCTCGCCAAGCAGCCTTGCCAATTTAAACAGATCGTCTGGTGGTACCGCGATACCAACAGTCTGAAGCATCGCTCGATAAGGAACGACTTTGCTTGGCACCATCGCCAAATCATCAACAGCGATTACCCTGACAAAACGGTTGAGGCAGGATGGGCCAAAACTTCCGCCATTATCGTAAAAGGACACGCCCCAGTCACCAAGAGCTTCGCTTAAAACTTCAGCGCCGTTAGAGAATTCCTCCTGCTGGCGCCAGGCAACCACGCTGTTGGCTTCTGCCAAAGTCAGCTCACGACGCGGATAGCGCTTTCCATAGGCGGTTAAAGCCCCTGCTAGGTAGTTCGCAAATCTTCGCGGTGAGACGCTACCTCCTCTTTCAACAAAAACCACATGAGGCGCAAAACATCCTTGCTGGTCATAACGGGCAATATCAAAGGCCGCGCGTTGAGCAGTATCGGCTGCCTTGGCTGAATCAAGCGCGGCAGCGCCAATCATCGCAAAGCTGGTCTTGTGGCCAAACTCCAACAAGCGCTTGCCCGCTGGCATCCGGCTACGTATTGCCGTCAGGGAGTCAATGCCACCATACGCCAGTGTAAGGTCTGTTGCCTGAACCATGGCGCGTTCTGATGCTTCATCTCCACCCTGCCACCACACAACGGCCAGACAGTCGGAAAGCTCGGGGGCCACCTCTGCCAGCGTTTTGGCAAATAAGGTCGCAAAAAGTGGCTCTGCACTGGATATTTTTCCAATATTGCCAGACTTTACTAGCAAGCCACAAACAAGGCTCCATAGCGGCAATGCAGGAACGTTTCCCGCCCAAATATGAGCCAATGCAGGTGGCCCAAATGCTTTTCCATAACCGCCTTTCGTGAGCGGTTGAAAATCATCAAGAATGTTAGGGTTTGGAAAATCCTCGGCTAAAAAGCGCAACAGTTCTGGTTTGCGAAATGTTTTAAGATATTGCGTCAATCCACGACAAATCATCTCACAGTCATATCCGGTGATGGCAGGAAGCGCCTGCTCCATTCGTTGACGATACGGGTCTTGCCGATCGAGTAGACGCGCAATGACAGCGTCAATTACCTCTACAATTTGCGTAACTGACATTGGTCGCAAATGCGTTGCGGCTTGCTCGCGAACATGGGTTACAAGATTGTTGATGTCCTGTTCCGTCAGTAATGGAACCGCAACCTCAAGGGCGGTGTCTCCACCACGCGCAAAAGTCAGATTTCGCCATGAGATGGCCGAAGGATCAAGGCCGGGAAGATAGCAAGCGCGCTCAATCATGTTGGGTCAGCACCCTGCCGTCGCTTTGAGAAATTCATCAACCGCCATTGAACAGCCGACAGCTTCGGCACCTTCGACCCGCCCAAGAAGCAAAAATCCATTATCAACTTCGACAGCGGCATCTTCGGTGAGAATGGTGGTGACAATATTGTAATGCGCAAGGTCAGTATGGGCCAGAACGCCCGTTTGGCCCTTCGGCACCGATACTCCAGTCAGCGGATTGACTACTCGGCTCCGCATCCAATGTGGCCCTGACTTAACCGATGGACAGGTCAAATTGCCATCGTCATAGAATTGTGACGAGAGTTCGGTCATGCCATACATGCCAATACAATGGCTACGGGCAACGCCAAAGGTATGGCAAAGCGCATCATAAAACGCATCAAGCTCAATGTCGCGGGATTGACCCTTAAAGCCACCAGTATCAAGAATTCGGCTACCCGGCGGTAAGTGAAAGCGGCGCCCCTGTTCCTGCAATGCATCGATTGCATGAACGAAGCTAAAGCTTGCCCCAAGTAAAGCGTAGCTTTCGCCGGTTGCTTCAGCGCGCTCCAAAGCGCTTATCAGGCGCGGCAAATCAATGCCATCAGCGCCGATCAACCACTCACTGTCTGATGTGCCAAATGTCTTTATGGCAAGATTAAGGTAATGTGCGAGTGAAGAGTTGGGCATTATTTCAGGATCTGGAAACAAAATTCCCATCGACAGATGGCTGTCACCCCGCATGAAACGCTCGGCAAAATGGCGTCTCATCGAGGCATCATAGACCTCAAGCGCGGCGTGATAACTTCTACCACGCAGTCCGTTCTGAGTAGTGCCACTGGTCATGAAGACAGCAGCAGCAGTTGCCGGTGGACAGCAGGTCAGATCGAGTGTCTTAAACGCATTTATGGGAACGGGAGGAATATCCCACCATCGCTTAACAGTTGATGGGGTCTTACCACAAGAGCGCACAAATGATGCATATGGCCGGTTATTTTGGAATTGGAAGGCAAAAATCTGCAACGCCAACGCATTGAACGCATCATCTGATGGATTCTGTTCCGCGATAAATGTCAGAAGTTCATCAACAATAATATTACGAGCCAACGCCAATTTCCTTTAAAAAACCAACGCAGACAAACAAAATTAGCGCTTTCTCAAGCATATCCCGTTTCCTCCGCCGGCATAATCCGGATCAGGTTAAAAGGATCATCGAGCCAGCACAGATTTTGTGTCTGTGCTTCTATCGATTTCTCAGCCTCTTCGGCAAGGCTCCCCTATGGATGGACAAGACGGTAAAACAAAATAGCTGTTTGCACAAGTAAAGCTGCAGAAAGAAAGCGCGTCTGCCCGATGACGAAACGGCGGAACATTAGGCAGAGAAAAAGACAAATATTCAGAACAAAGAACGTTCACCTTATAAAAAACGCTCACCTTATTTCACGATAAATAGCTTTTTCTTTACTTAATCATCGCAAATAATTGTTTTAATTATATTATATTTATAGGCTTGTATACTCAGAGGGCAGAGATCACAGGTTCAAATCTTGTCGAATGCGCCATTTCCCCAAGGCCATAACCCCAAGGGCATTACCCCAAGTTTCAAACCAAAGCCCAAGCCCCGAACCCAAGGGCCATGTATCTTGTCACGCGATATTTTGCGAACAAGCAACGCTGAGGGTACATGCGTTCGGCGTCTCATGCCATGGGCAAATTTGCCGGTCAATTTTTCCAAAAACCAAACGCTTTGTCGTGGCGGCACTGCGCCGCATCCGATACCTCACCCAGCGTTGGGAACATGACAAACGAGCATTGCCAGAGGGTGCAGGCGCGGGCCTGTTCACAGATTCCTTACTCACCCCCCCGAAACGATGAAAGTTTTTTGTTGCTTAAAGAAGTTAAAATCGACTCATAAAGACACTAAAATCGACCAAAGAGGTGAATATGGAGTTGCGGTTTTTTGAGCTATACCGCTCCGCAGAATATATTCAACTATTGGCTGAAGGCGCCTCAGTTTCCTTTTTCATCACCGTTAGCGCAGGCATTTTTGGCTTTGTGTTGGCCTTTGGCCTTGCTGGACTTCGCTATTTCGAAGTGCCGATCGCGAATATATTGGCCGCCGCCTATGTCGATTTCATTCGCAATACGCCGCTGATTGTTCAGCTGTTTTTTATTGCCTTTGGCATGCCGTTATTATTTGGGTATGTGTGGCCTTTCTGGTGTCATGCGCTGCTGGCGCTATCGATCAATTTTTCGGGTTATTTTGCAGAAATCCTGCGAAGCGGCTTTGCCTCGACCCCCAAGGGCCAAATCGAAGCTGCAGCCGCCCTAAATCTGACGCAATCAACCATTTTCAAAGCGCTGATCGTGCCGCAGGCGCTGATCAAAATGTATCCTTCGCTATCAAGCCAGTTCATTTTCTTATTTCTGACCACCGGCATCATCTCGGAGATCGGTGTCGTCGATCTGACCCATGCCGGTCTATTCATCGACAGCCGCACCTTCCGTTCGTTTGAGGTATTTATTACGTTAACGGTTTTATATTGCCTGATCGCCCTCGGCTTGAAGGCAATATTGCAGGTCACTTATCAGAAAACACTTGGCAGGCGTGTCGCCTGATGGAAATCTTGCTTATCGACATATTTGACAAGCCGCACGGGATCATCATCTTCCAGTTGCTGGCGGCGACAAGATTTACAATCTATCTATCATTGGTTGCCTTTAGCGGCGGCGATATCGTCGCGTCAATGATTACGTTTCTGACGATTTCGCATCGCCCTATGGTGCGGAAATTCGCCCAGGCCTATATCTGGTTTTTCCAATCTATCCCGCTTTTAATGCTGTTATTTTTAACCGGATTGGGTGTGCCGCGTTTGCTTGGCCTTGACGTTAATCCGTGGACTGCGGCCAGCATCTCACTTGTACTTTTCACTTCGGCTTATCTTGCTGAAGTCTGGCGGGGGGCCATCGCCGCAGTACCATCGGGGCAATGGGAAGCAGGTTTTGCGCTAAATATCGGTTTTGTCTCGACCCTGAAAAAGATAATCCTGCCGCAGGCCATTCGGAATGGACTGGCGCCAACCGTTGGTTTTCTGGTGCAAATCATCAAAGGAACTTCCTTGGCCTATATCATAGGCTTTAGCGATCTGATGCTGACCGGAAAACGGTGGGCTAATGCGCCGGTTCTGGGGTCTGAATCCTTTATTATTTTTCCCCTGATGGCGGTCATTTATTTTTGCATTTGTTACCCGCTTGCAATGCTGGCGCGCCGGTTGGAGGCCGAAGATTTAGCCAAAATCTAAACATTTTTGATATTTAATTCGAAAGGAAAGAGCATGAAAAATCTATTGAAACTTGTAAAATCCGTATTGATCATTGTCGGTTTGACAGGCACTGCAAATGCGGCAGATTTGTCTGAAATATTATCATCTGGTGTCGTAAAAATTGCCGTTCCAGAGTCATTTCCACCATTTGGATCAGTCGGCGCTTCTGGCGCGCATGAGGGCTATGATGTCGATGTTGCCAAGCTGATTGCCAAGGATCTGGGGGTCAAGCTTGAGCTAGTGCCCGTTGTCTCAAAACAACGCATTCCCTTTCTTGAGACCGATCGCGTTGATCTTGTCATCTCAACAATGGGCGCCAACCCAACAAGAGCCAAGTCGATCAATTTCTCCAGTGCCTATGCGCCGTTCTATTCTGGCGTTTTTGCGGCCTCGACGCTGAATATCATGTCGCCTGCTGATCTGTCTGGGATGACCGTTGGCGTGACCAGTGGAAGCCTTGAGGATCTTGAAATTACCAAGGCGGCTCCATCAGATGCCAAGATTTTCAGATTTGGCGATAACGCAGCGACGCTAAGCGCCTATACATCGGGGCAAGTGCAGGTTCTTGTGACCGGTAATACGGCTGCCGCATCATTGACCGAATCAAACCCACAGCTTGATCTGGAAAGAAAATATATTGTCAAAGACAGCCCATGTTTTATTGGCGTCAAAAAAGGCAATGACGATTTGTTACGTTGGGTCAATGTTTTCATTCTTCATAAAAAGCTGGGGGGAAACCTAAACGAGATTTCGCAGAAATGGCTTGGGCAGGATTTACCAGATATGCCGTCATTGTAATTGATCATTTGTGAAATCTATCGACTGGCAAAAGGTCATGATTTGACCTTTTGCATTCCAGTCTAAAGGCAAAACAAAACACCAACGAGGTTGGACATCATGTATCAAACAGACAAAAACCTCGTTGTACATATGCAACAGGTGAATAAATGGTTTGGCGAATTCCACGCGATTAAAGACATTGACCTTTCCGTCTATGAAGGCGAGAGGATCGTTATTTGCGGGCCGTCAGGATCAGGCAAATCAACTTTGATCAGATGCCTGAACGGTCTTGAAAAACATCAATCCGGCACGATTGATGTTCATGGCACCAGGCTTGGTGATGATGCTGAATCGGTCAGGCAAATCCGCGAAAATGTCGGCATGGTTTTCCAACAGTTTAATTTGTTTCCGCATCTTACCGTTTTGGAAAATTGTATTTTGGCGCCAATGACAAATTTGCGGCTTAGCGAAACCGACGCCTCAAAACTAGCCATGCGTTTCCTTGAAAGGGTGCAGATCCCAGATCAGGCCAACAAGCTTCCAGGACAGCTATCCGGCGGGCAGCAACAACGCGTTGCAATTGCGCGGGCGCTATGTATGCAACCGCGCCTGATGCTGTTTGACGAGCCGACATCATCACTTGATCCCGAAATGATTAAGGAAGTGCTGGACACAATGGTAGCGCTCGCCAATGAGGGAATGAGCATGATTTGTGTGACCCATGAGCTGAATTTTGCCAAGCGTGTGGCGCATCGCATTATCTTCATGGATGAAGGGCGCATTGTCGAAGAACAGCCGCCAGATGATTTTTTTGCAAGCCCGAAGACGGATAGGGCAAAGCTGTTTTTAAGCCAAATTCTCGATCATTAGATTGGATCGCCAGATAAGAGTTGAAGATAAGAGCCAAATATAAGACGGGCTTATCCGGCCCTTCAGATGGACCCCGAACATCGTCTCGCTTGCAGCAGCAGTAAAGCCACCCTACCGCGTCTTGTCTTGTGATTTCATCAATTGAAGCATGATCAGCTTGAGAATCAACCGGCCAGCGCCAATCATCGAAATCTGGTTCAGATCATTTTTTGGCGCCAGCTCAACCAGATTCAACCCCACGATCTGTCCCTTTGCCGCCAACGCCTCGAACAGCTCGATGATATGCCACCACATCAGCCCGCCTGGTGCGAGCGCAACCGTTCCAGGCATCACCGATGGGTCAAGCCCATCAACATCCAATGTCACAAAAAACCTGCCCGATGCTGGCAGTGCGGCAATCACGGGTGCCATGCCATGCCGGTGAATATCCTGTGCCAGATGAATCTGTGCACCCCATTTACGCGCCATGTCAATTTCCGGCTGTTGTGCGCTGCCAAATGAACGGATACCAATCTGGTGAATGGCGGTGATATGCTCTTGTTCGGCGGCGCGGCGCATGGGACTGGAATAGCCATCATGAATGCCATAGCGCTCATCGCGCCAGTCCAAATGCGCGTCAATTTGAATCAAGGTGACATCTGACAGAGCATCAAGCCCCCTTATCACCGGATTGGTCACGCCATCGTCACCACCAATGCTTATAGGCAGAATGCCGCGTTGAACCGCAAAGCGAACGGCATTTTCGGCGGCGTCATAATGCTGCTGAACATCACTGCCTTTAAGCGGAATATCGCCGCCATCGACAATTGTAAAATCATCCAAACAGACAGCGCGCTGGTAATCGGCATCAAGCGATCGACCATCAAGCAGAATCCGCGGGCTTGCCGCGCGCAAGGCGGCGGGGGCAGTCGATTGGTTATTGGGAAATTGATCGGCAAGATAGGGCTTGCCATGTGGCACACCAAAAATAACCGCCTCGGCTTGCAGATCTTGCCAATCGGTAACGACAGGAAGATTCACAAAGCTGTTCGCGGCGGGCGGATTGGTTTTGGGAATTGTTAGCGTCATGATGATGTGATGCTTTGTCCTAGAGGGCGGTGTGGCAATGGCCGGACATAGATAGGGATAACACCACCACCCCCGGCAAGAGCTTTCATATGATTAGCTAACCATAATCTCATAAAAAAATCACAAAGAATGCAGTAATGCAAAAACCAGGCTTTTCATTTCCGCATTTCAGTCTAGCATTATTTTGTCACATGCATTCCCGAAACGCGCCGCATAATATGTCTTTATAAAGGATAGAAATCATGACTGGCATTTCTGCTGATCCCTATTGGTGGCAAGCGGCACCGCCGCAAGACTTTCACATTGATAGTTGGCCAGAACGTGCCGACGTGGTGATCATTGGCGGCGGCTATACCGGATTTGGCGCGGCCATCCCGCTTGCACGCGCCGGTCTTGATGTTGTGATTCTCGAACGCGATCAAATTGGGTCAGGCGCCTCAACGCGCAATGGCGGCATCACCAGCGGCAATCTGCGCCTGTCTTTCGACGATCTGGCCAAAAGATTTGGTGCCGATAAAGCCACAGCTTTTTACCAAGAAGCCAAAGCGGCACGGGCTGATCTGGCGCAGTTCATCACCAGCGAAAAGATTGATTGCGACCTGCAACAATGCGGGCGTCTGGTTGGTGCCTTGCGTCAAGAATCGCTTGATAGCATGAAACGTGATGCTGACAGGCTGACCAAATTGTTTGATATTGATGCGACGGTTTATGATCGGGCCAGCCTTCCTGATTATATTGATACGTCGCGCTATTGTGGCGGCATGATGCGCGACGATATTGGCGGCATTCACCCAGCAAAATTATTGGCTGGCATGTGCAAGATTGCGCGTGCGGCTTCGGTCAAAATTGCAACCCAGACAAAGGTGGTTGCGGTAAGCCAGCAAAGCACATCATCACCAACCGCCGAATTTCGTGTTGAGACCAGCCGCGGCGTAATCCATGCCGGTCATGTTATCAGCGCCACAAATGCCTATACAGATGCGGGCCAGCCATGGCTGCGCCGCCGTCTCGTTCCGGTGATTTCCGAAATGATTGCCACCGAAGAGCTTGGCGAGAATATGGTTCGAAGCTTGATGCCCGGGTTAAATATGTATGGCGAAGCTATGCAGCTTGGACATTATTACCGACCATCGCCCGATGGAAAACGCATCTTGCTAGGGGGGCGCCGCATGAGTTCCGATCCGGCCAAGGCGCGCAAACGTCTTGTCGGGGGATTGACGTCAATCTTTCCCCAGCTTGCCGATATCGCCATCTCAAATCATTGGTTCGGTTTTGTTGCTTTTCCATTTGACCAGCTGCCAAAATTGGCGGTCCATGATGGGGTTATTTACCCATCTGGCTATTGCGGTTCAGGAACGGTTTGGGCGCGCTGGCTGGGCCAGAAAGCAGCACATATGGTGCTTGGTGATCTTGATGGCAGCGCATTTCAGGGCGTCCCCTTTCGCACGATGCCGTTTTATTCTGGCGATCCGTGGTTCTTGCCTCTGGCAATGGGGCTTTATGCCATTCAGGATAAATTCACAACAACGTCAAAATAACCATGCCTTATTGCCCAGCCTGATAACGCAGCTTTTACGCCTAGCGGCGGGCGGCATCATCCGGCGATACAGCAAAACGGCGCGGTGAAAACGGCGCCAGATTAACCCGCGTTTGCCGCGCCATAGCCAGATCTGCCAAAGCTTCGCCAACAGCTGGGCCAAGCTGAAACCCGTGTGCCGAAAACCCAAAACCATGAATAATGCCTGATTGGCTGCCATTGCCGATAATCGGCAAATCATCGCTTGTATAGCCTTCGATTCCAGCCCATGACCGTAAAATAGAAACATCACGCAAATGCGGAAAGACGCGACCTGCCGTCATCACAAAGCTGCTTAAACCAGCAGGAACTATTTGCGTCAAATTGCGCGCCGCATTTGCCACACCACGCTTGCCACCGCCAATAACCATTGACCCGTTATCAAGCTGTTTAAATGACAAAGTGCCCCCCATGACCCCGACAACCGATTGCAAAAACATCGGCTGACGATCGGTGATGACAAGCATTGGCGCATGCGCCTCGATTGGTAAAATATCGCCAGTCATTTTGGCAATTTGTGCACCCCATGCGCCAGCACAATTCACCACAATATCAGTTTCGATCATGCCAGCATCAGTTGTCACTTGCCAATGTTCGCCATGTCTATTTATTGATGTAACGGTCACCGGCGTCCGGAATTCGGCACCAAGCGCCACCGCCTTATCATGAAAAGCGCGGGTGATTTTCCACGGCAAGGCCCATCCATCGCCTTCAACCAGAACGCCACCAAGAACCGATTTTGTCAGATGGGGGATACGGCAAAGCAGCTGGTCACGATCAACCCATATTTCATGTTGAAATCCGGCCTTATGCAATTGCTGTATGCGCCGAGACGCAAGATCAGCCCCCGCATCATCAAGCGCAACCTTGACATAAAATTGCCGGTGAAACCCCTTATCAATATCAAGCAATTGATCAATCTGGTTCCACCAATCCATCGACGCAAGTGACAAGGGAATTTCCGCAATATCGCGCCCAAGGCGACGAACCCCACCGGCATTGACCCCTGACGCATGACGTCCAACATGATCTTTTTCCAAAACAATAACGGGCTGGCCGCGCTGGCTCATAAAAAATGCTGTTGCACAGCCTTGAATGCCCGCGCCAATAATGACAACCGGCCGTGTCGCAGCCGTTCCAGCTCGTCTCGTTCCAGCTAGTCTGGCCATGGCCCCTCAAGGCTGGCAAGCTCGGCAAGGGTGATTGGCTTTACGGGCGGACGAAGCCGATAATAACCGGTTTCGGCCATTGATTGGCCGGTATGGGAAGCAATCATTTCTTGAACGACCAATCCGCAACTACGCCCCTGACACCGCCCCATCCCAGCGCGGCAAAAGGCTTTTAGCTGGTTTGGGCCGCTGGCACCGCTGGCAAGCGCCGCATTGATATCGGCTTTGCTAACAGCCTCACAACGACAGATGATTGTGTCGTCATCCTGCGCCAGCCGGAAATGAACAGGCGGTAAATAAAGCCGGTCAAGAAACGGACGAATGCTCAGATAGTGGAGATGCCGCAATTTATAATATAGCTGTGTCAGAAAACGCGGCTTGCCACAGCGCGCGACAATCGCGCTTGCCGCTAATCGTCCGGCAATGGCGGCTGCCTTGGCACCACCAATACCGCCGCCATCACCAGCAATGTAAATCTGTTCATCAGATGATTTTCCAGTGACATCCGTTACTGGCCGCCAGCAATGCGCCTGATGATCCCATTGATGATCAAGCCCAGTTGCCATTGTCAGATTTACATTCGGCACAACGCCCTGATGCAAAAATATATGGTTTGAATCTATATCAATTTTGCCCCCTGATGACAGGGTACAAGACACCCCTTGGGCCTGCGACTGTCCGGTGATTTCAACCGCGCTTACATGTTTGATAACCTCGGTGTTCTGGCGGATATCACGAAGCCATTTCCGCCCCATCGCCAACATATCGGGCTGCAGCAATGCCAAAGGCGCAAATGGAATAGCCGACCGCCATTGTTCGGCACCGGTAATGTCAATAACCGCCCGAACCGCCAGCCCCGCTTTGATATATTGCCATACGGTTAGATATAGCAGCGGGCCAGACCCAACAAACACCGCGTCATCAGCCCCAAGCGCCGCCTGTTTTAACAATGTTTGCGCGCCGCCAACGCTCATCACACCAGGCAATGTCCAGCCCCGAACCGGCATTGGGCGCTCAATGGCGCCAGTGGCAATGATGATGTAATCGGCCGTAATCAACTCGGCTTTGCCCCGCGAGACAAGGGCGATTTCATGCGTATCGGTAATTTGCCAAACCGTGCAATCAGGGCGGTAAAGGGCACCACAATCGGCAAAGCTTTGACCAAGCTTTGCGCCTTCATAATAGCTTTTGCCAAGATAGGCAGGTAATGTTTCCCGGTTGGCTTGTAAATGCCGATAAACCTGACCACCACTATCTTTTTGGTCATCAATGACAATCGTCTCAAGACCGGCCTTTGTCGTTGTCAGAGCCGCCGCCATGCCTGCGGGTCCAGCGCCGATGATGGCAATTTGAAAATGCTGATTTGCCATCTTTTACCCTGATGCCTTGCCAGCGCTATCGGGTGCGCTTTGACGATGAATGGTCATGCCATCGCGAACAATGATCTGGCAGGCTTGTTGATTAGGTCTGCCGTCAATTTCGACAAGACATTCAAAACAAACACCCATCATGCAATAGGGGCCACGGGGGTCATTTTTTACAGCAGTGCGGAATTGAGTCTTACCAGCACGCAACAATGCCGCGGCAAGATTATCACCATCAAAAGCGGTTATCGCTTCACCGTCAAAGTGAAGATGAACAATTTTACCATTTTCCGGCATTGTCGATTTAAACATTGAACCGCCTTTGGGAAAACCCATCAAGCTCTTGGCCTAATCCGGCCTCGGCAATATAACCCGCTAGATCAAATGCATGTGCTGCCGATAATGTTACACCGCTATGGCAAGATATGGCAAAAGCACCGGGCATGGTTTCAGATTGATCATAAATCGGATAGCCGTCCTTTGACATCACCCGAAGCGCGGCCCAGCTTCGCACAACCCCAACATCTGCCAAGGCTGGCAGAGTCGCCAGCGCACGATCGGCAATCCCGCTAACAATATCGGGGCGAACGCTGGTTTCAAATCCGACATCCTCATGGCTGTCACCAATCATCAACCCGCCTTCGTCGGTTTGCCGCAAAAGCAATGTTGGCAATGGCATTTGCTGATCAAGCTTTTCAGTAACAACAATCTGACCCTTTTGCGGCTTAAGCGATTGCTGCAGACCAACCATCGGGGCAAGCTCGGCATTGGCAAGACCCGCCGCCAGAACAATCCTTTGACATTCAAAATCACCTTTTGCTGTGCCAACGCGGATGCTGCTGCCTATTTTATCAATTTTGCGAACGGCTGCATTGGCAAGGCAAACACCACCATTTCTGATCAAACCGGTTTGCAATGCCCGCATCAGGTAAAGCGGATTCACATGCCCATCATGCGGACAATAGGCCGCTCCGACAACTTTGGGGCCAATGCCGGGCATGATCTCTTTCAGCGCAGCGCGGTCAAGCATTTCAAACTGGAAACGACCATTTTGATGTGCGCGAAGATGATCCAGCTTTTCATACCTTTGCTGCATTTCGGCCTCGCTAAGGCATATGCTAAGACCGCCATCTTGATGAAGACCCAATGCTGGGCCGCCGGTTTCTTGCAACTCCTCAGCCAGCTTTGGCCATAGCTCGGATGATCGCATTGTCCAATCGGCATAGGGCGGAAAATAGGCACCCTTGCCCTGCACCCAGACCAGCCCAAAATTACCGCGTGCCGCCCGCAAGGCGGTATCTTCAGCATCAAGCAACAGCACTGACAGGCCGCGGCGCGACAGTCCATAACCGATCGCAAGACCGATCAAACCACCACCAGCAACAATCGCATCAAAATTGGATTTTGCGATTTCTGTCATTGGAACCGCGTGATGCGATAAGGTGACAGCGTTTCGCGATCTATACGCTTGGTGATATAATCGGCGATTATCTCGCTGGTACCTGGCGCCATGCCCAATCCATAATGCGAATGCCCAAAAGCAGCGATAATATTCTTCACACCCGGAATCTCGCCAAGACAGGGAAGGCTGTCAGGAAAGCTGGGACGCGACCCCATCCATTCATCCGGATCGGCACAGTTTAATTGCGGGAAGAGCCTTTTGGCTTGATCGGCAAAACGCCGCGCACGCGCATAATTTGGCGCGGCTTCAAGACCAGCAAATTCAGCCGTGCCAGCAACCCTGACACCAGCCTGCATCAAGCTGGCGACATATTTCTGATCGGCATCCATAACCGAATGATTGATCGTAATGCCCGGATTGCGTAACACGAGATGATAGCCACGTTCGGCCTCCAGCGGCAGCTTAATGCCAAAGCGCTTGAGCAACTGACATGACCATACCCCTGCTGCCAAAACGATTTTTCCGGCATTAAACACACCCTGATCAGTGACCAGCTGGCAGCCATAACCCTGATCGGGATGGATTTCGCGAACTTTTGTTTGAATGTGTTCGGCGCCTTTTGCCAATGCCTTTTCCGCCAATGCAATTCCGATCCCCGCAGGGTCACTTGCACGCCCCTGCTGTTTGATCAGAATGGCAGCCTCAAAATCATCGGCAATATGAGGTTCGATTTCTTGCAAGGCGTGCTTGTCAATCAGTTCGATTGGCACCTGACGCGCTTGGCGCAATTGCCATCCAAGATGGTCAAGCGACGCCGCTTTTGGATTTCGGTAGACATGAACATACATGGAGTCGCGAACAAGATGTTCTTGTCCGGTTCCGGCAAGCCGCTTTTTATAGGCGGCAACACTACCCCTGCTCAAACGGAAAAGACCATCGGCAACTGGATCAAGCCGTTCCGGCCGTCCTGCAGCAAGGAACCGCAAGACCCACGGCATTAACCTCGGTAGATGCCCAAGGCGGATCGAAACAGGTCCTTCGGGGTCGATCAACCAGCGTGGAACCTGTTTCCACAAGCCCGGCATCGATTGCGGGACACAAGTCCAAGGCGAGATAACACCAGCATTGCCATAGCTGGTTTTGCTACATACCGGCGCAGGATCAAAAATCGTAACCTTCATGCCGCGTTCAGCAAGTTCAAGCGCGGTACAAACGCCAATAATGCCGGCCCCAATAACAGCAACATCAATCTTGCTTTCCGGCAGCCTCATTTGTCCTGTACCACTTCATGCCGATCACCGCGTGATGATGGCGCCGATATCACCAGAAAGCGGATTTTTTCGTCTGTCTGATTAACAATTGCATGACGGGTTTTGGATGGGATATGCAGGGCCATACCTGCGTCAAGCCCGACAGTCTGGCCATTAGCAATTTGCATCACCGCGCGACCCGTTAGCATATAGAAACATTGCTCTACCTGGTTGTGATAATGATATTTTTCGCTGCAGCCAGGTGCCAACGTTTCTTCAATCACAAGCAAGCCAGTGGTATCCAGCCGATACCGCCATCACCCCATTGATAAGCCTTTTTTGTGCTGCTTGAAACAGGATGCATCAAAGCTCCATTCTTGGGCGCCCTTTATTCAAATAACGTTCGTAAATCTGATGAGCAAGCACCGGGGATGCGAGCAAAAGCGCGTACAACATTGCGGTTGTACTAGGCGACACCAGAAGCAATCCTGCGAGCGCAAACATCACTCGGCTGGGGCCATTCATGAATACCAGAAAATACCCAGCGACTGATGCAGACAGCATGAATACACCGAGCGCACAAGTAGTTGCGGTTTGAATAAACTCAGCCCAAGTGAAATAATCATCAAGAACTATTAGCAAGGCTGGTGAGTACACAAACACCATCGGCACCAACAGCTTGCCAATACCCAAAGAGAACGCTGATAGCCCTGTTTTAAACGGATTTGCGCCTGCAATGCCAGCCGCCGCATAAGCAGATGCACAAACTGGTGGTGTAATTTCTGAAATAACACCGTAGTAAAGCACAAACAAATGTGATGCTAGTGGTGGCACACCGAGGTTCCCCAGGGCAGGCTGC